>Ga0209395_1000042_pt1 | contig 189434 bp, 165 predicted proteins | sample GOMGulsemesocosm_3_FD_184635 | JGI IMG/M metagenome (GOLD analysis project Ga0209395, IMG submission 184635) | Methane-oxidizing microbial communities from mesocosms in the Gulf of Mexico - GOM9D Gulf of Mexico (SPAdes) (version 2) | ecosystem: Environmental > Aquatic > Marine > Cold seeps... | reverse complement strand
TAGCGGGACCTCACGCCTAAAGCGCTAACGCGATGTTCAACTTTATACGCTCATCCGTGGCTTCCCCATCTCGGCAATGTGCTCCTCGGCAATAATCTCCTGCATTGCTCTAATTACGCTCGTTCATGTGCTAATGCGTTATTCTAATGATGTTCATCCCTGAACAAATGCATTGCTCTACAACCGACATTGCGTGCATGAATGCACGTACTTATACCGTAAGCGTCTGGCAATGGACGATCAATATTCCATGGCAACATCGCGTCGATGTCATCACTTCCAGTCGCTAGATGTTCGAAGTAATGCAACATATAGTCAAACGGGATGAGTCCATTAGCTTTTGCCGTTTCGATAATACTATATAGAATGGCACTCGTATCGGCACCGTTATCAGTGTTGGAGAACATCCAGTTCTGCGGCCAATAACAAACGGTTCTATCGCTCGCTCAGCACGGTTATCCCAAACGGATTAATTAACTGATCACTTGTGCTGGCTTTACATCGTTGGTCTCAATCACAAGCTATTGCACTCTGAAAAGATAATAAAGATTACATCGACTAGGAAATGTTCAGATCGCAGCTATACTCTATAATGCTGATAAAAATATTAGCACACTTCAAAAAAATATAATAATCGAAGGATACAAAATGAATATTAACAAATTTTTACTTGCAGCTGTTGCAAGTATATATTTCATTTCAACGCCACTGATGGCCAAACTAAAGGTGAAGATGAATTATTATGAATTTTCATATTTTGTTGGTACTAAGCACGCTGAATTTATGGTGAATAAAAAAAATAAGAACTTCATAATAAAAGTGACGAAGATTGAGGCCTTTGACCCTTTTAATTCGTATATTTATACGAAAAAACTCGCTTTTAAAAAATTTAAGAAAGTGAGACGTAAGTTTAGAGAAATGGACTCAAACAATACTGAGAATGGGGAATTATGCGACCTCCCGTTCTACGAGATGACCTACTTAGATATCACGTTAACTATCAATGAAGATTACTGCAGTGCGCATGGATTGCCACAAGCGAGCGAGCAGGAATTGGCCCTAAGGGATAATATGCAACGTTTAGTTTATAAAGCAATAAATGATCCTGATACCATTACCATTACTCCTATTTCTAGTCCGGCTGAGCCTGAGTCATAGACTGGCAACGAATATAGTCACCTTGAATCATAATTAAACCAATCTAGGAAATATGCAAGTCGGTATTTGCTTAGATTGGTTTCCCCTCTCCCCAAGTTCGTTTCACCACAATAATACAGAAATGCAGCGTTTTTTCTTTCCTATTCCAAACCCAATCCAGTGCTTATAGATAACTTCTCCGTCGCGATTCTAATGGTGTTTATCTATTAGGCGACAATTAACTTGGCCTGTCGCATTAACTCACTAAAAAACATACTACTTATATGTGGTTGCCTCATCTAAAATCACACTAGTTGTGATTCATTTAATATGAGGTAACTAAATATGATAAGTCTATGAGTCTAAATGCCAGAAAGGAATTTTTGGCTAGTATCAAACAAAAATATCATGATGCTAATTGGATAGATAAAGGTAAAATACTTGATGGGATAATAGCTTCAGCGGGCTATGAAAGAAAATATACTATCCAATTATTGAATAAAACCCACCTGAATATCTCAGCGAAAAAGCGCCAAACCCCCCATAATTACGACGAACAGGTGCGACAAGCTCTACTTTCAGTTTGGTATGCCGCTAATCAAATATACTCTAAACGTCTAGCGCCGTTATTGCCTCACCTAACCGAAGCTTTAGAGCGGCATAGACCAAGCGCATGTGGAAGAAAAAAACGGCTCCGTTGTACGTCGATTGTTTGGCTATGATCGCTTCGAAGGGTGTAAAGCCTGGGAAGTTTTGGCTAGGCTTTATCGCGTAGTCAGGATGTACGTCAATTTCTACCAACCATCGATGAAGTTACTTGAAAAAGAACGTATTGGGGCTAAGGTATCAAAGAAATATGATGATGCAAAAACTCTTTTTCAACGCGTTTTACTTTCTGAATATATTAATCAGTCCAGAAAATCACCGCGGACATGGCTAACTCGAAAAGATCCGTTTGAGCATGTTTGGGATGAAATACGATTAAGAATGGAGTTAGCCCCCGAAAACAATGCTAAAAAAATGGTTATGTGGCTTATGGATAAATATCCCGATAAATTTTCAATCGGGCAAACCCGTACTCTTCAACGAAGAATAGCTCAATGGCGTCAAACTAAGCGAGTCAGGAAGAAAAACTGCGTGATTTAATGATTAATGAGTCTGTGCCCGCTCTAAATTTTAAGATTTAACAGTGAAGTGTATCAGTAGGGGGCGTCATACTTATTACAGGGAGTTCTAGCTGAAAAGGCTGTTTCATTATTTATAAAACATATTTTAATGTAGTATGATTTTTAAATGAGGCAATACGACCGGCCAAGTTAATTGTCGCCTAATAGCAATGTGCTCCTGCATTGTTCTACTACCGACATTGCGTGGATGGATGTACGTACTTAGGCTCTGCCGGGAGCTGAGAACCTGCCATGTGGGCATTGCTTTCGCCTTGTGGCGTCGAACCTTGTTCGAGGGACTGCGAATCAAGGAAGTAGGATAAGCAAAGTTGCACACTTTCGGCGAACTTCCTTATGCATTTTTATCGGGTCATCTTCTTAACAAACACCACTACAAATAGTGCCAGTGTAAAACTACCGAATAGTGCTTCTGCTGAGGCTAATATGCGTGATATCGCACCCACGGGGGTAATGTCGCCGTAACCTAAGGTGGTGAAGGTGACAATACTGAAATAGCCACAGCTAACGAATGCCTCAACGTTATGGACTAGGCCTTGGCTCAAGTCGAATTCAATGGGTTGCCCTGCGTATTGGAGGCCGGAGAAAAAGAACAGCATAGAAAAGGACAATATCACGGCCCAGGTAAATGTCACCACGCGGATCGGTTGCTCACCATAGCCACAAAACAAATCAACAATCTTAGACACCGCACGTCTCACTGAGATCCGCGGCATTTGTTTGCGGCGCATTGTCATTTCACGTTGAAAGAAGGTGCCAGCTACCTCAAACAAACCTTGCTTCTCAGACACCAATCGTAAATTGCGATAAATCTCTTCGGCCTGTTGGTAGTAATCAATCTTTTCATCAATTGATTTTGCCTTCTCTCCTTGGTATTCCTGCAAAGCTTTGTCCCCCCAAATAACGTGCTCTAGCTTTGCCCCTTCAAAATTGGTGCCCAACAAGTTACAGCCAGTTAAGTTGGCGCAATGTAGATTAGCGCCTGAGAAATCAGCTTTCATTAACGAGCTACCGCTAAGATCAAGTTTAAAACAATGGGAGTTGTGGAAGTTGGCGCGATAAAAATCACAGTTGTTCATCACATAGCCGGATTTTGAGGCGCGATTCACTAAATTAATGGAGTCTAATTGGGCTCTAGGGAGGGCAAAATTGAGCATGGGTTGGTTGGTGCAAGCACGATTAGAAATAATCGCTTTTAGATCGGGTTCTTGACACATATCACCACTACGCCATTGTTCGTCTGTAGGTGGTGTATTTACAAATGAAGATGGTTCAGTTTGCTCGGCCGCCTGCATAAATTCCCCTATCCGTGAAGCAAGAATACATAATGTATAAACCTATCTTGCGACAAAAGGATTGGTGAATCAAGCGTTGGTGCAAAACTGACGGTAAAGGCGAGAGTCTTTATACTTATTACTGTAACTCGGATTGAAGCGGAGTTGGGTGCACAGCAATTTTTCACGACCGAGTGACTGGGCATCACTCATCACTTGGCGTAATACCTTGGGTTGCCAGGTTGTGATCTTAAACTGCTCAAAGAGCAAATCGCGATCGTCAGTCTCGAGAATAGCCCAATGTTGAAGTAATAGCCTTATCACACCAGTATTCACGTCATCGATATATGGCCCGTTGGTCAACGCTTGATGCATAAAGTGTTTTGTTTCACTATTATAGCCATCGGTGAAGTTGTTTAAACGCGCTAAATCTATCCAAGGATCTGGCCACATAGGGCGTAGCTCAGTCGCTTCGATATACCATTGTTTGATGTGTGGTAACTTTGTAAAGGGCTCTAATCCTTGCGATACTCCCCAATGAGTGATTCGACCAAGCATATGGACGTAATGGGGGTGAGAAGGGTCTAACTGATGGGCTGTGGTAATGGCGGCGACTGTATCGATATACTCTTGTTTATTGTCAATTTTTCCGGCATCTGCCCAAGCGTTTAACGCAAATTCAGACTTAAAATACCATGCGCTCGCACTTCCGCGATTAAAGGCGCTAACTATGCTACATAAGCAAAGCAAGGCCAATACTGCAACCAACAACTTTCTTCTCATCTAAATCCCTAACTGAATAGCGTGTTGGTAATGTTATAAGGGTTATCAATGAACAACGCTTGTGCTCTAGGCTCGCCAAATGCGGTGGTGATAATATCCTTAGCACGACTGAGCTCAGGAGGGCGACGCTTCACACTATGTGTATCACTTGCGACCACATGGATAATATCCTGTTCTAGATATTGCATCGCTAATGAGCGGCACTCATCACCAAACTTACCTTCAATAGAAGACGCTGTTAGCTGAAACCAGCAACCAAGGCGCACAAAAGGAGCAATTTTCCTAGGGTCTTTCAACAAGTCACGATTTCGTTCAGGATGCGCAATCACAGGAATAATATTTTTACGTAATAAATACTTCACCAACATATCACAACCCGCTGGAATGTGGCTGTGGGGCAATTCAAGAAGCATGTATCGCTTATTATTATACTCGCCATACAACGGTAACTTGTCACCGGAGAGCAGCGGGATAATCTCTGAATCTAAGCGTATTTCAGCGGCGTAAGCGAGTTCAATGTTAATGTTGTGTTCATTGACAGCCTGTAGCAATACATCGAACTCATTGCTGATATTGCGATTAAAATTATTAAACCGGCCAATATGAAGATGAGGTGTCACCACCATGCGTGTTACACCATCGGCAACAGCAAGGCGAAGCAGCGCTAACGCCTCATCCATATCCTTGGCGCCATCATCGATCCCTGGTAACACATGCGCATGTATATCTATCATGCGCGTTTTAATGGCTCAACGTTATCACCTTGAATAGGCGTGTCACCGTACGAATATTCATTATAATAACCGTGGTAATAGTCGTTACTATCCATCTTCTTGGTATCAACCTGATTAAGAACAACACCAGCAATACGGGCATTGGCATCAACCAGCCTGCTTAAACATGTTTGTACAACACCAATACGGGTGTCATCGCTCTTAACAACATAAACTACGGTATCGACTTGCTGCGCTATCACTAACGAATCACTAACCGCTTGAACCGGCGCCGTATCAACAACCACACGATCAAATTTGGCTTTCAGCTCATCAATAGCTTCTTTAAAACGTTTAGACGCTAACAGCTCTAATGGATTAGTAGGCAACAAGCCACAAGGCATAACATGAATACCAGACACTTCATCAAAATGTAAACAATCTTCTAATGTTGCCGTCCCAGCAATGAAGTTAGATAAACCTGGTTGATAGGGCTCAATACCAAAACGCTTACAAAGACTAGGCTTACGCATATCAGCATCAACCAAGATAGTTTTATCCAATTGTCCCAGCGCAAACGCAAGGTTGGTTGCGGTGGTTGATTTTCCCTCACCTGGCAGTGACGACGTTACTGCAACAACTTTAATGTCTCTCTCTAACTGGGTTAACACAAAGCTGGTACGGAGTGTTCGAACCGACTCAGCAAAGCTCCTGCCGTCGTCCTGATAGAAATGATGGATATCAAACGGACGTGTTTTTGTTAGCGGCACTAATGGCAATAACCCCAGCATTCGCATCGACAGTTTGTGCTCAATATCACTAGCTGACTTAAACGTATCGTTAAGTGCTTCCACCACAAAAGCGACAACAACACCTAAGCCTAAAGCGGCAACAAATGCCAACAATACAATGAGCGGCTTATTCGGTTTTGCAGGCTTGCTTGGTCTAAACGCACGATCGGTAAAGCGAGCAACAGCGGCATTAAAATCAGCCGTCACTTCAGTTTCTTTTGAGCGTGAAAAGAACGTGTCATATATTTTTCGATTGGTGCTAACTTCACGGGACAACTTACGATATTCGTACTCTTTGGCCGTCAAGACTTGATATTGTTGTTTAATCCGAACTAAATCACCTTCTAACGCGGTGACATTTCGCTGACTTGAACTAAATTGTTTTTCAACGCCAGACACTAGTCGCAGCACCTGCACCGATAAGTTCTTTCTCACCGTGACTAATTCAGCTTTGGCGGCAATCATTTTTGGATGCTTGTGACCATAAACCTGACTCAATTCAGACACCTTTAGCTCAACCTCAACCAAAGTTTGTCTCACATCTTGAATCACCTTATGAGAGGTGATCTCACTAATCGACTCCAAACGTTCAATATTGTCACGGCCATATTCATTAATCACGCGAACAATACTTTGCAGTTTATTCATGTCGTTTCGCGTAACCACTAGCTGTTCTGAGGTTTGCTCAAGCTCTTTCGAGACCAAGCCTAAAATGCCTTCTACATCGACCAAATTCTCGCGTTCACGATAACGTTGCAACTTGTCTTCGGACATATCCAAACGAACCCGCAAGTCAGACAGACGCGTTGTTAGCCAACCCGCTGCTTTTTGGGTGAGTCCCATCTTGGCATTCATGTGTTGGTCGATATACACTTCGCCCACCGTATTGGCCACCAACGCCGCCATGCGAGAGTCGCTACTCTCATAGGTGATTTTAACCAACTGTGTTTTTCTCACTGGGCTAATACTTAAGCGCTCTGAAAAAGCATCAACAAGTTGCTGGCGCTTAAAATCAGCCAACTCTTCAGGAGTTAAAGGCTCACTATTACTACTCGGGATAAACGGAATAGACTGCTTTAAACCGGCAAAAAGTGACGGTTTAGCTTCAAAATCAACATGGTCTTTTAAATTGAGTTTCTTCACGACCGCCTCGGCAATCGTGCGCGACTTTAATATCTCAAACTGAGTGAGGTAATACTCTTTGCGGTTCGAATCCAAGCCATAAATCTCTTCAAACGACACCGCTTTCGCTTGGTCTGCCTCTATCAATAGTGTCGACGTCGCACGATAACTAGGGGTAATGTTTAATGAAACAACCGCCGCTAACATCGCCACGGTAAAGGCCAGCACAATGATTCGCCATTTGTATTTATTAACTATCTTAAGATATTGGCGTAAATCGATGACTTCTTCCGCCTTAGCGGGGGTGTCGTGTTGAGCAATTGTTGAAGGGTCAAATGTACTGCTCATTAGAAAAACCTTTGATCAATAGTGATAGTGTCACCAGCATTAACTACATGGCTTAGCGACGCAGTAATAGACTGATTTTTGTTACCTTCTTGTGATAAGTATATCTTTTCAGTCGATGCGCGTTCGGTCAAACCACCGGCTAATGCAACAGCCTGATTCACCGTCATACCTGGCTGGAATGGGTAACCACCAGGTTTTTTTACTTCGCCATGGATATAAAAAGGACGATATTCCATAATATGAACATACACATTAGGGCTCACCAAATAATCCCCTTTAAGGCCACGAGTAATATACTGCTCTACTTCCGGCAGGGTCATACCAGCAACATCAATTTCTCCCAGAAACGGGTAATTAATCTTGCCGCTATTACCCAGTAAAGTCTCAATCGACAAATCATCTTGGCCAAATACTTTAATCGAGACCTTATCGCCAGCGCCAAGCACATAAATATCTTGCGCCGCCACGGGCAGCGCAACACTTAAAGCAAGTAACAAACACAAATACAACGTTTTCACTTAGTGTTCCTATCTACAATGAGATGGTAAAGTTAACACCAACAATGCTCTTATCAAACAATATGGTAGGGTCGGTTGATTCTTTGTCGGTATAAACCACGTAAAAAGACGCATCAAGCCAGCGACGTAACGCAAAATCTATATTTGCATTGACCGAAGTCGTGTCATCTTGACGGGTAATACCGCCATAGTTTTCATCGGTGAGGTCCACGCCAACGCCAGTACTGACCATGTCGCTCCATTGATGAATCCAACTAGCACCATACAAACTCTCGCTAATGTAATCACCCGCAACGTTTGGATCGCGAGCAGAGCGCGACGTGCTCAATATCACAGTTGAATAGGTTAATGGTTGCCAAGTGACCGACACATCCCAGCTTAAGCCACTAAAACGTTCACGTTCATCACTACTGAAGCTCTTACGTTGATAACCAATTTTAGCGGTGCCAGAAGTTAAGGCCGTTGCTTCCCAAGTCGCACCAATTAACGCGCGATAATCAGAAGAGTCAAGAGAGGTTGTGCCCACTTCGTCATAACTGATCGCTTTGCGGTTTAATTCAAAAAAGGCATCCGTACCAGAATTTGTGGTGTAAAAGGCGGTCGCACCAACAAATACCGAATCATAATTAAGTGTGTCGGTTAACGCCGCAAAGTTAGAATAGTTCTTGTTGTAATACGCCGCGTCAAATGCAACACGCATACTCGACGACATCACGCCATACTCATAAGTACCAGCAACTGTTTGCTCGCCATAGGTCAACGGCTCATTAACAACGTCTCCCGCACCTTCGGTCACACCAGTACCACGAGGCTCAACACCCCAAAACGCAGTAATCGACGCATCAATGCGTGAGCTAGAACTTGGCTCTAAATGAGTGCTTGCCCCTAAATTACTACTTAAATAGTTATCATCAGAGCTACTAAGGTACGTTCCAGACTCAATACCAACATCAAACATGTATTGGTTAATGCCATCATCTAGTAAGAAGTTAGCAGACGGCGCTATCACCACAATCGCGCTACCTTCTTCATTGCTCGACTGGCTAAAAATATTGTCATCGTACTTCAGCCCCGTATTTAACAGCGGGGTGATCACAACGCCAGACTCAGTCGTGTAGCCACTTGGCTGCACGGCAAGTGCTGCGCCACTAAAGGTGAGACTAATTAATGTGGCAGCAGCCACGCGGCTCATAGGTTTAACAATCATGTTGTAGCTCCGTAATGTTGGTATTGGCTTAGTAAGCATTCTTGCCTACAAACCCTTTAAAGACGGTAAGTAAAATAATCTTAATGTCGAGGCCCAAAGACCAATGCTTGATATATTGCAGGTCAAATTCGACCCGCTTTTCCATTTTTTCTAAGGTATCTGTTTCGCCGCGCCAGCCGTTGATTTGAGCCCAGCCAGTGATGCCGGGTTTAACCTTGTGGCGCAACATATAAAAATGTACTTGGCCGCGATACTCTTCATTGTGAGCAACGGCGTGCGGGCGAGGCCCAACAATCGACATCGTGCCATTAAGCACATTGAAAAACTGTGGCAGCTCATCGAGAGACGTGCGGCGCAAAAAGCCGCCGAGTGGTGTTATTCTAGCGTCACCTCTGGTGGCTTGAATTACCTTGTCTGAATTTTCCATCACGGTCATTGAGCGAAACTTCCACACCACTATTTCTTGCCCACCCAAACCATAACGGCGCTGCTTAAACAGCACCGGACCTGGCGATGTTAGCTTTATTGCCGCGGCAATAAATAACATCGGCACAGTGATCAATGCCAAAATTAAACAACCAAACAAAACATCTTCGCTGCGCTTAACCCACTTTCTGGCGCCCAAATAAGGAGACTCAAACACGCTTAAGGTGTCCACATCGCCCACTTGAGAAATCCGAGCGTGGATGAGGTTGGAGACTAAAAAGTCGGGTAAAAAATGCACATCGACGGTGGTGTCACCAAGTTGCAGCAAAATCTCAGCAATGCGTTTATCGGCTTTTAAGGGCAGGGCGATAAATAGAGTTTCGATTTGGCCGGTGCGCGCTAGTGTCATCGCATCACAAATTTTACCTCGCAAGTCTTTGCTCGTGTCACCAAAGGCTCTAGAACCATCGCGATCATCAAAAACGCCAACAAAACGAAAACCAAGTTCGTCACGATTTCTAATTTCTTGGGTTAAATCTTGGCACGACTGTGTTGCGCCAACAATCGCAACGCGTTTAATATTGTGCCCAGCAAGACGCTGTTTCTTAACATAACTGCGCTGCACCACACGCCACAAAAAGGTACCGATTAGCGTAATGGCAAACCACAACGCAATAGCGACGCGAGAATACGTGTCTGAGCTTTTAAGAAAAAATGCGAGTAACAAGCCAATTGAAAAAGAACAGCCAACACAGGCCCACGCGGTCGCCAGCATCGACGAAAATCGTCCAACACGCCACGACCGATACAAATCAGCAGACTCAGCAATATAAAGGAATACTACAGAAACAATAAGCGCAGAGGTTAAATAGTCGGCGCCAAAAGGCACTTCGTAAAGCGCAGATGCGAGCGGTAGAGATAGGAATATAACCGTCAAATCAATAAAGCGATAAACAGACGAATAGCTATTCGAACTCGGAGTGAATGTTTTTGATGGTCGCACTAGCAATATCCCTATCAGGCGAAACTATTAATATTCCATTATTAATACGTACTTCGGGCGGCATCATAGCAGATCACACACGGAATACAATAAATTGGTTAAAAAATGATAAGATGTTAATCGAGGTGGAGCGGCAGTGTGCCAGAGGCATGTTTAGCTTACGCTCTGCCATATCTATCATCGAAACGAACAATGTCATCTTCACCTAAATAGGAACCAGACTGCACTTCAATAAGCTCGAGATCTATTACTCCTGGATTCTCTAATGCGTGAATTTCACCAATCGGAATATAGGTAGATTGGTTTTCAGTCAGCAATAGTTCCTTATCACCATTGGTGACTTTGGCGGTGCCAGACACCACTATCCAATGTTCAGCACGGTGATGATGCATTTGTACTGACAGCTTAGCGCCAGGTTTAACCGTGATACGTTTAACCTGAAAACGTTGACCATGATCAATTGAGTCATACATGCCCCAAGGGCGATAGACCTCTCGGTGAAAGGTCACTTCACTGCGTTTTTGTTGTTTTAACTCATTAACAATCGCTTTAACTTGCTGCGCGTTGTCTTTATGAGCGACTAAAACTGTGTCTTTGGTATTCACAATCACGAGTTCATCAACACCAACAGTAGCCACTAGCTTGTCATCGCTAATGATCAGCGAGTTTGTAGTATCAACACTAAACACGTCGCCTTGGCTGGCATTGCCGTATTGATCTTTGTCGCTAATCTGCCACAGCGCAGAAAACCCACCAATGTCGTTCCAACCTGCATCTAAAGGCACCACAACAGCGTCGTCATTTTTGAGCTGGCTAATTGGTTCCATTACTGCATAATCAATTGAATCATCAGGACAGGCGCTAAATGCTTCTTTATCAATGCGGATAAAATCATTGTCGTGATCTTGAGCTTGCATCGCAAGTTTACAAGCGGCGTATATATCTGGGCGATATTTTTCAAGCGCTGCTAAGTACACGCTCGCCTTAAACATAAACATTCCGCTGTTCCAGTAATAGTCACCACTAGCCACATATGCTTGCGCGGTTTCAAGGTTTGGCTTTTCAACAAAGCGGTCAACACTAAAAGCCACATTGTCTGTGACACTGGTAATGCTTCCCCCACGTTTAATATAGCCATATCCTGTTTCTGGTGAGTTAGCGACAATACCAAATGTGACTAGCTTATTATTGGCTGCGTGCTCGCTCGCTTGTTCCACAGCCATTTGAAACGCGCTGACATCTTCAATTACATGATCAGCTGCCAGTACTAATAACGTCGCATCGCCGAATTTATCACCGTCTTGATTTTCAATCGCTTTAAATGCAGCCAAAGCAATCGCAGGCGCAGTATTTCTACCAACTGGTTCTAATAATATTCCGGAATGTTGTGCGTCCAACTGGCGTATTTGCTCGGCGGCAATAAAGCGATGTTCTTCATTACAAATCAGCATACAAGGCTGGTGGTCTAAACCGTTTAACCGCGACATTGTTTGTTGCAGCATGGTTTGCTCGCCGTGCAATGAAAGAAATTGTTTAGGGTAGTTGCCACGAGAAAGCGGCCATAAACGTGTACCGCTGCCGCCTGCCATAATTATGGGGAGAATCACTGTTTAGTCCTTTAATTTGTTCCGTGAATTTACTGGAAATAATTCTTTGTGTGCAAGTGTATCTGTTCATTTTTATGCAAGCTTTCAACATCAAACCACTGATAACGATTGTGCTGAATATTTAATGGCAGATTACTTAATTCGGTGTTTAATTGGAGTATATAGGCGATAGCAATATAATGCGTTGTAAAATCCTCACCAAAGGAATCACCCGAGTAAGAGCGGCTATTTTTTACTTAAATTTTTCTTAATAAAGGGAAGAATAGCAATCATTTTTTTATGTTGTAAAAGTATACTCAGTATTAAGTAAGTTATGCATCCGAATATGACGGTAGCAAACAAATTAGACCATGTATATTCATCTCCTATCGCTTCTTCCATAAAATAGTACACCAGTAAAGCCATAATTGTAGTAGATATAGTAGACATGGATAACTGTGAAAGATGATGCCAAAGACGAATTTCCACCCATCGTTCAAGGAAAATAAAATAGAGAGGTACGCTTATAACTGTAAAGCTGAAAATAGCCCAGCCAGTCGCCACAAGACTTATTTGGGACATGAAATATGCGGTTATCAAAGAGATCATGATAATTAGAAATTGAGCCTTTAAATATACATGGACCTTATTATTTACACGAAAAATAATACTAGAAAGGTTTACGAACGGTGTTGCGATTCCAAGAATCAGAAAGATCTGTAATATTGGCATAGCATCAATCCATTTGTCTCCAAATAAAAGAGGGACGTACAAAGGTACTGTTAATGTCGCCAAAATAATAATAGGAAAAACAATGAACCCAATGAGGAAAAATACTTTACTTAAAATTTCTTCTTGCTGCGCCTTATCATCTTTAATTTTTGATAAAGCAGGAAATAGCACCGCAAAAGCAGGGGTTATCAAAACATCCTGTAAAGAAAATCTCATGCGAAAAGCAAACGAAAAGTATGCAACGCTTTTCGGGCCCAAGAAGTTACCAAGAAACAATCGTGGCAACTGCTGTTCAAGAAATATTAAGCTATTTGACAGCATCATTTTCAGGCCCGGTGAAATTAATTCTTTTACCGCACTATTGCTAAAACATAGGTGAGGGCGCCAATCTACGTAAGACCACAAAATTATATTAGCAATGGTGTACAAGATAATTTGCTGAATAATGAGGGTTAATGCACCAAAGCCGCTATAAGCCATATATACACCAATTACACCACTTAGTAATGTAGCTATAAGGGTTCTAATCGCATAAATTTTGAAATTCATAGACTGCATTACAAGCATATGTGGAACAGACTGCGCTGCCAGAAGAGTCGGTACAATAGAGAGCCACTTAAATAGAGTTTCCAGACTTGGTTCATCATAAACAACAGCGATAATGCCTGCAAAACAAAAGCATAGGACACTTAGAACTCCCCCTAAACTCATGATCGTCCAAAACAGGGTTGCAAGTTTATCTCGATCTTTAATTTGTAGACTGACAACACTATCAGCCATTCCCAAAAGTAGTAAGCTCACAAAGGTGAAATAGATGAAGCACAGCATGGCCAAACCATATTCTTCCGGGCCCACCAATCGTGCGATAAGTATAAATAGGACAAAAGATAATACCTGTTGCCCTCCTCTTTCTACAAGTGACCAAGCAATTTTTTTTACCATCTCATTTTTAAGCGCCATGGATGTCCATCTTTGTATACAGGTGAGTATGTTCTGTAGCTATATTAGCCCACTCTCTTTTATTCATGGCTGTTTGGCGCATTATTGGATCTTGTGTTTTTTTAATTTTTCCTTTAGATATTGCTTGAATTACAGTTGAAGCATCCTGAGGGGATGTTGCATGATAAGTAGATTTTTTCCACCACAAAGGAGTAAGTTTGGAGTGTGTTGTAATAACTGCAAGGTCATGTTTTAAGCAAGCAAGAGCTGAGCCTCTTTTATCACTTACACCTCCGGGAAAAGGGAGGTAAGCGATTGATGACTGATGTAGCTCTTTTGACACATCCTCAGGTCGCAAGTTAAACATGCATTCCATATCATTTTGACTAGCCACTGATGATATTTTCTGTAACAAATCGTTAGAACTATTTAACGTAGCTCCGATGATCGCGCAGGGGATATCACTACCTTCGGAACGAAGGCGGCGTACAGTTTCAAGGAAAATCTCAATACCCTTATCGGGTGCAATTTGCCCAAAATAGACCAAGCGATGTCTTTGCTCGTCTGAATTATTCACATATGGAATAGGTGTAATGTTATTACCAATAGGTATTATCTCACATTTCTTTTTCGACCATGGAAAAAAGTGAAGAAACTGTTTTCTCTCATGCTCATTTGTAAAAATGTAATTTGTATTTAACATTGAACTTAAAAGGAAATATGATTTTCTAATCAAATTAAATTGTTCAAACTCGTGTAATGTAATAAAAACTTTGTTATTTTTTAACCCGATATTAAGTAATGCAGGTGCAATTGATTTTCCCATCCCCATTGTTGGGTATTGCAAATGAAATATAATGCCGGTCTCATTTTTATACTTTCTTTTCAATTTAATAAGCTCGGTAAAAGACCATGATGGGAGCTCTTCTATAGTGACCTTAGTGACGACTTTCTGAAGGTTAAAAGCAAGTTGTCGCGTATAATCAACAACCCCGCATTTTTGGTCTGTTAAGCTAGTAATAATATAAACTATATGCATAATATTTACTTATTACTCATTGTTTTTTATCAATAGTGGAATGAAATTCTCCATTGCGCGTTTTTTTACATCTGGTAATTGAGCTTGAACTTGTTCTCTGATGCTATCAATGTTATCGATAAAACGTATCATAAGTGCTTCCAATTCAACATTAAATTCATTCGTCTTTGAAGGATTAAGTAACAACCATTCAGGAAGCTCAAAATGTTTGAACAAGCCAAGGAATTTATCTTGGTATGTTAGAACTGCGACGGGAATACCCATCCCGAGGCTTCCGATCGCTAAATGCATTCGTGCTGTTACTACACCATCGACTTGCGATGCAATAGCTTTTATTTCTTGTGCTGGGTAGTCTTTAGATAAATGCATAAACCTATCTGCTAGGCCTCGTTTAGTTAATTCTTCTGCCAGAGGAGTTAGACATATATTGTCGCCCACTTTGTCACGATAATCATGGGATAGGAATAACCAATTTACGTTCCTTGATTTGGAAACTGCTTCAATTGCATTCGCAGCATCAGTGATTAGCCCTGATATTTTTTCCTGTGAAGCATTTTTGAACAACATTGGATGGATATTAAAAGCAATAGCCTTACGCCCAATTTTGTGTGTATTTGTAACCCATTGTTGAGCTATATATTTTACTTCACATTCCGTGTCCGGATCTAAATAAAACGCTGTGTCGGCTACTAAAGTTGCCGGGCATTCGCAGAATTCATTAAATCGCTGTAACGAAACTGAATCACGAAGGTTGAGAACAACACTTCTATTGGTTAACTCAAAAACCTCTTTGAGCTCAGGCCAAGGTTTTCGGTTAAAGCTAAAGCCCATAATGGCAGTTCGTGCTCCAATGCGAGAAGCTAGATCAGCAAACATAAAAGCGTGAAACGGTAAGTATGGATTATAATAACCGTCGATAACATCAGCTCCAATAACAGCCAAAGCATCAGGTGAAATCTCTTTTAGTTTTTCTAAAATAACTTTTGGAGAGAAGGCGTGTTTCCAAATTTGTACTGGTACTAGCCCCTTTTTCTTTGCCGCAAGGTCGGCTTCTTCAGATGCTGTAATTACAAAAAATTCTATATTTCGGTTGTTACTACGTGCTACTTTGAGCAACGCATCAAACATTGCTTCATCTCCCCTTGAACCTATTAGTGTATATGGGTCTGGTGGTATTATAATTAATCTATGGGCATTAACGCTTATTGGTACAGTTGGCATTTCACGTACAAGATTCTGCCAAGAGCGAACCGTTCGTTGCCACACAACTTTACGCTTGAGTTTCCTTAAGAAAGGGAAATACCTAAGCATAAAATTCCGTAATAAAGAGTTTGGCTCAATCATTTTTAAATATCCTATTTAGCTTGGTTTTGTCATTAGTGTTAATTTATTATCTTTCACTGTTCATGTTTTTCTTTTCTAATATGTCATGCATGCACATTACAATATTAAAAAACTATACTTTAAGTTTTGGGTATTTATTTAATCTCTTTTTTTTGAAAAAATTAATCATAGGCTCTTCAATTAATTTGTAGCTTAGAACACCAATTAAGATGCTGAAGGACAGTGATAATAAAATAAAGATGTACCCATTTATTAACGCATTAAAAGGTAAGTTTTTGCATAATGTTATTGCTGCCGAGATAACAAATGTATGGGAAAGGTATAAGCTATAGGATGCGTCTCCGATTACTTTTAATGCTGGGATATTAATTGGGGCCGTAGTTAAATTTGTTACTATTACTAAAAAAACCAACAGTGCAGAATGAATAGTTAAATAGATATAACCGTTTTCCTTGCCGAAATTGAGGACCATAAAAATTAGGATGACTAAAAAGATATAATTGAACTGTATCGTTAACTTAGAACCATGTCTTATAATAAATTTTGCGATGAATATACCAAACAAAAAAGCTAAAACAATCGAATTACCAAAGAAACCTAGTGGATTTGGTAAAGGGAATAAAGTATGTATAAGAACTAGAGCTCCTATTATTATTGTGATAATAGAGAGTCGGATGCTTTTAATGAAGAATAACGAGCAAAAAAAGATGAAATAGAAGTACATTTCATAGTTCAAAGTCCAACCAGGAATTAAAGTTGGCCAATATTCCTTAGGAAATAGCGGGTGAGAGTAGGGAATAAAGAGAAATGAATACACAATATGATTGGAATCTAGTATTCCTGAATTAACAATATTGGGTGAAATAATCATAACTAAAACTATAACAACGGTATAAAACCAATACAATGGAACAACTCTAACGATTCGGTCCCATAAAAAATCCCACGGTTTTTTGGGTCTTGTATCAGCCATATAGCTTATAATGAAACCACTTAAAACAAAGAATACGTTAACGCCCTCACTCCCGAAAACAGGTAGCTGTAAGCCTTCGATCTCTAGCTCGTTCAATTTTAAACTAAGGTGATAATAAACTACTGCCATTGCGGCAGCGCCTCTGAGATACTGTAAATATAAGAGCATTAGTTATTCATTCCTTAAAATGTTATGAACTAACCAGCATAATTAATGCAAGACGCAATGAATAAAAATTATTTTCTTAATGCAGAACGAAGCTAATAGCGATGTTGTTACATAAAAGCAGCTAAGTACCTATTTTTTTTATTTCGCTATTATAAATAAACCCAACCAACACCCACAGTAAGGTTGCAGTCTTTATAGAGTAGATAGCATTTCCACCGACCATTAAATTTATAAAAATATACATGCTTAACCCAAGGGCACATAAGACACCCGCCCTTGTAGTTTGTTTGATAATAAATAAGATAAAACTGATAAATGCAATTGCACCTACAATAGTTGATGATGAGAATAAATATCCATATCCACTATCCCAAAGTTGATTTAATTTAAGAATCCCCCGGCCAAAGTAGCCAAGAAATTCTATATCCATAAAGTGACCAAAGCCTAGATTAACTCTTCCTAGTAAACCGTCACCGACGGCCTCGCTATAAAAACTTGCAATGAAAAAACCAGAAAATATCGTCAAGATTGGTACGGTTATATTTGAAAAGTATGGTATTTTAGCTCGGAAATAACTGATTATAAAAAATGAAGCTGCTAGAGTGCCACCGATCCTAGTTTCATTCGAGACACAGATTAGTACAATAAGGCAGATATAAAACATTTTAATTTTTTTTTCTAGTATAGGCATGAAAACTAATAAATAAATGCCTAACACTGAACAGAAATTTGCTAAACCCACTTGCTCTAAAAATATAGAAGATGTTCTGGGACCATCAAATATCCCATAAGTAAATCGACCATCAAACCCCAGCGCATTGCCAAACACTCCGATTGTATCGAATTCAAAAGTATCAATATTTCTTGTGTTTTGATAATAACGTGCGGGTTCAAATAATTTCACATATACATCTAGCATTGTTATTTCTATTATCAAAATAGAGGCAACAATAATCGAAGAAATAAGAAATAATTTTCTTAACGCATCTACAGAAAATCGACAGCCTATCAAAAAAAAGACACATATTATTAGGAAGTTTCTGATACCATCTAGAAAAACAATTTGAGTGCTTATTAAGGTTAATATGAAAGAAAATATAATTGATAAAAATAGAAAGAATACATACTTATCTTTTTCAAGTAATTTATTTTGATAAAAAAAACAAATTAAACACCCTCCTAAAATGGTTACTTCAGTAAAAACAACTAATCCGTTACTTACTTGAGTAAATATACTATTAATTAGAGCTAGAAATGCATTGTAAGTAACAGCCAGTAACGCTAAGCTAAAAATTACTTTTTGAATGTTTTTTTCTGTATCTATTTCATGCACTTACAGTCATCCCTTTTTTTTGTGTATTTATTCACTATTTTTCAGAAAAAATTTACATACTCGGAAGTGAAAAATTAATCATAGCTTGCTGTTATCACATGGGATGTGAAATTCAATGTCAGTCATTAATAGCATTCCATAAAAAAATGACATTACCTATAATATAGCGTCTCCATAAACGTTTAGGCTCTAGTGCTAATCGATAGAGCCACTCAATTTTAAGTTGTTGCATCAAATTAGGTGCCCTACTAACATTCCCTGCAGTAAAGTCAAACAAAGCACCAACCCCGATAGCTAGTTTGATGTTCAGTAGTTCACGATTTTTGTATATCCATTTCTCTTGAAGCGGGTTTCCCATTGCAACAATCAAAGTGTCGGCGCCAGAATTATTAATTTTTTCTACTAAAAAATGATTACAGTGGTTGTCAATGAAACCATTATGATAACCACACCATTTGTGTCTTCTATATTCATGTGACCAAGTGTCGAACGTTTTTGTAACCACGCTCTCGGTTGCACCAAGTAAGAATATTTTTAGCTGGTGTTTTGAGCTTGCTAAGTACTTAGGAACAAAATCAGTACCATTCAGATTCTCTATAAAGCCTTTATGATACTTTAGTTTACTTGCTATTTGTAAGCCAATACCATCATTCAAAACTAAGAAGGATCCCAACATCTCTTTAAATTCATGGTCTTTGTTAGCTATATTAATAGTGTGAGCGTTTACGAAAGCAAGCATGACCTTTTTATTTAAATTGATTTGACTATCTATATGTTCAACTACTTCGGTTCCCCGCCGGTTGTCAACTTTTAAGCCCTGTATATCTCTGTATTTATCTCCAATTATGACGTCATATATCTCTGTAAACTCCAGAGCCTTGATAGGCCAACTATATGCTTTTGCAGCTGAGCGGGCTTTATTCGCTATGTCAGTATATTTACCTAATTGAGTGTTAATAAATGCATCTACAGTTTGTACTTGTCGCATATCGAAAAAATCTAGATTTATACCAACGCCTGACTTCTCAATGATTTTTGTGAAACTGGGAATGTTTGAGCATAGAGGGATTAGACCGGCGGACATTCCCTCGATAATGGACAAACCGAAACCCTCATATTCAGAGGCGCTCACTATAAAAGAGGCGTTATCCAATTGTACTTTTATTTCAGAGTCATCTAATTCAGGTAAAATAGTGACATGTTCTGAAATATTTAAATCTTGTATTATCAATTCCATTTGTTTAAGACTGTCATCCCAATCTTTGCCAATAATTAATAGATGGTATTCATCACTTGTAGAAATAAGTTTAGAGAAAAACAAAAGGAGTTGGTCAATTCTTTTGTTTTTTGAGAACCTCCCTAGAAACACTAAACGTTTGTTAGGTACTTTAGTAACACTTGATCCAAATTTGGTTACGTCAACACCATTCTCAACCAAAAAAATTTTATTTTTTCTGATTTTTTTAAATGTTAATAAGTCGCTTTCACTACAGGCCGCTACTGCTAGGTAATTTTTTATCGTATAACGGGTTACCAAGTTAAAAAAGACTCTCTTAAATAAACTTGCATATTTCGTATGAAAGAACCCACCGTGAGTTGAAAGGACTAATGCTTTTCTATGTATAAATTTGCTCAAAGAGAGGAAATCAGAAAAAAAATCAATTGCGTGCACATGAACAATGTCTGCTGTCGTTATTTTTTTTATTATATCTGGTGCAAACGGGTATTTATGAGAGCCAATATAAGGTATTCGAGTTACCTTAATACCTTCTATAATTTCAGACTCTGCTAAGTATTTTTTGTTATTTTTATGAAATACTCTATTTAGCGTAACCACTTCGACATCTAGACCTGCTTTAATTTGTTCTTTAGCCAAACTTTTTACAAAGCTCTCCAATCCGCCGATAGCAGGGCTAAATTGGCGAACAACATGAACTATTTTGTACTTATTCCTAATTATATCCAACAGTGTTCCCTCCATTGCAAAGTTTTCAAGTTGCTTAGAGCTTAAAGTAACGCTCTTTTACCGTCGATTATCAGTAAGTAAAACTGCGGTAAGTTCACCTGTATATGGTATTAAAAATACGTTCATCACAATATATAAAATGCGATGTTTATCTCAATTTTTACGAATTGCACTGCGATTCGGTGCCGGCTCTAATTGCTGGTCTATTGATTTAGGTTTCACCACGCTACCGCCATCTCGAACCTATAAGGTGCAAGTGTTTTTGGCGCTAGGTTCCGCTGGTTCTGTGCGGTGTTTTTTTAAATCAGGTTCATCTGTAACGCGCCGTTTGATACACGGCGCGCTGTTTAGTTTTGTCTTAATGTTATTTAGTTGTTTGTCTGCGGTCGGTCGTTTTTTCTGCGCGGCGCTCAATGCTTTTCTTTTTGGCGTCTTCTATCGCGAGGTGAGCGCGTAGTTTCGCGTTGAATTCTTCACCAAGGAGGGTGCTTTGGATGCCGTATTCAACATTGGCCATCATGTAGCCAATTTTTGAGCCACAATCGTGTGACTTTCCTTTGAGGTGATATGCCTCAACGGTTTCGAGTTCACGCAGTTTGTGGAGGGCGTCGGTGAGTTGAATTTCGTCGCCTGCGCCTGCGGTGGTTGTTGCTAATAAGTCCCAAATTCTTTCAGACAGCACATAGCGACCGGTGATGGCTAGGTTGCTTGGCGCATCTTCGATGGCTGGTTTTTCGACCATGTTGCTAATTTTAGCGCTGTCGCCAGAGTGTAGCGTTTGGTCGTTGATGTCGACCACGCCATATTGGTTGACTTGATCGTGCGGCACGGGCTCGACCATGATTTGGCTGTGTTGGGTCACTGCGAAGCGCTTAATCATTTGGCTAAGGTTGTCGGTGCTATCGTCGCTTTGGTATTTGTCGATGATGACATCGGGTAATAGCACGGCAAACGGTTGGTCGCCAACGATTGGGCGTGCGGTTAGTATCGCGTGACCCAAGCCTAATGCCTGTGGTTGGCGTACTGAAATTACCGTAACACCTTTTGGGATGATGGCGCGCACTTCGTCGAGTAAGCTTCGCTTAACCCGTTTTTCGAGTGTGGCTTCTAGCTCGAAGCTTTTGTCGAAATGGTTTTCGATCGAGTTTTTGCTGCCGTGGGTGACTAAGATGATTTCTTTGATGCCAGCCGCCACTGCTTCATTAACCACATATTGGATTAGTGGTTTGTCAACGATGGGTAACATTTCTTTGGGGATAGCTTTGGTTGCAGGAAGCATGCGCGTGCCAAGTCCGGCAACGGGAAGAACAGCTTTTTTTACAACAGCTTTTTCTGCAACAGAAGTATATTGATTAGTCATGTTATGTCCCTATAACAAGTGTACTTTATTGCTATAGTGGAAAGCATAAAGTGCTTGAACTGTGCGATATCCGTATCGTTCAATGGTGGTTTCTTGAGCAGTTTTGGCTCTTAATTTCGGGATTATAGGGAATGTGCAGTCGATTTTCAATAGAAATATCATTAGCTCGGTAAGTTTCTAGTACTTTCGTATTATTTTTACCCTAAGCTGAATTGGTTAGATAAAAATACTTGCTAGTGCTTTTTTGTTTGTTTTATACTCGCTGAAATGAGTGTTTTTGTTTTTCAAGTGTGCACGCGTCATGGCTGACTCGATTTGTGCTGTTTCACTTACGTTATGATTTCAAGACAGGGAATGATTTGAAATATATATTTGTGCTTTTCTGCACGTTGTTGTTAGTTATTTCTTCCCCTGTTTCTAGTTACTTAGAAGAACACTTCTCACCTGATTTTTATCAGCGACTAAAAGCCGTTTATGGTGGTGCTGCTGAGAAAAGAGCGCGCGCATGGCAAGAATTACTATTAGAGAATAGCGATAGTAATGATTGGAACAAAATTAATAAAGTGAATAGTTTTATTAATCGAAACATTAAATACAAGAATGACTTATCGCTTTGGGGTAAGAAAGATTACTGGGCGTCTCCGGTGGAGACTATTGGACGTGGGCAAGGGGATTGTGAAGACTATGCCATTGTTAAGTTTTTTAGTTTGCTAGCCGCAGGCGTGCCTGAAAGTAAGATGCGTTTGATGTATGTGCGGCAATTGGAAATTAATGAGCCGCATATGGTGCTGATATATTTTGAAAACAAAAAAGCGATGCCATTGGTATTAGATAACTATAATCCACGTATTTTACCGGCTAATAAGCGCCGTGATTTAAAACCTATTTATAGTTTTAACGGTGAAGGGTTGTGGATGTCAAAGGCCAAAGGATTAGGTCGGAAGGTGAAGAATAGTCGCGGAGTATCGGCTTGGACAAAATTGTTACAACGAATTGAGCAGGGCGATATGAATATGTCTGCGTCCGGTTAGGTTATTTCAGGGGAAAGAAAAGTGAAAACCGATAATAAGAAAGCTGGCTTTAGTTTAAAAGCCCAGTTGTATGGTTTGGTGGTTGGAATTGCGATTGTTGCATTCATTGGTAGTACTTGGGTTAGTGTTGATACAACGCGCGAATACTTGAATGAGCAAATGGAAACGCATGCCCAAGATGCTGCAACGAGTTTAGGGCTGTCGATTACGCCGTACCTGGATGGCGAGAGTGATGTGATTGTGGAAACCATGATTGCGGCTATTTTCGACTCTGGCTATTACGAGTCGATGGTGTTGCGTAATGTGGGTGATGAGGTGGTTCATAGTCGTTATAATCCGGTGGAAATTGAAGGGGTACCGAACTGGTTCTTAACCGCGTTTGTGCTCGATCCGCCCGTGATGGTGACTGAACTCAATAATGGCTGGAATATTGCTGGCACATTGAGTGTGAAAAGTCATCCTGGGATGTCTTATTTGAAGCTGTGGCAGCATGGTGTCAATAATTTCTATTCGTCACTCATTATTTGTGTGTTGGCGTTGCTGGTGGCTCATTTGATTTTGAGCGCGGTGCTAAGACCGCTGTCCCAGGTTGAGCAACAGGCGCTGGCGGTGAGTCGCAAGCAGTTTCCGTTGATTGAAAAGTTACCGATGACACGTGAGTTGCGCACGGTGATTTTTGCGATGAATACGATGGTGACCAATATTCAAAAAACCTTTGATCAGATGAGCAAACATGCCGAGAAATTAACTCGTGATGTCTATGTCGATACGTTAACTGAGCTGGGCAATCGTCGCGCTTTTGAGGCGCAATTTAAGGGTGATATACAAGAGATGGAAGAGGGTGATACGTCGACCCTTGGCATGATTCAACTGCCGTCGCTACAAGAAATAAATACCGACCAAGGCTTTAAAGCGGGTGATGCTTATGTGTGTTTGGCGGCTGAGACCATTACTCGAAAGCTGGGACTGATTGGTAGCTTTAAGCTTTATCGTGTCGGTGGCGGGGCCTTTTTCTTTACGTATAAAGATGCCGGCGACAATGTGTTGCTGTTGTGTGAGTCTTTGCACAGTAAGTTTTCGGCATTAAATTCAGCGGGCTATCCGCAAGGGTTTGGTGAGATTATTGCGACGTCGTTCAATAAAGAAGATAAGTTAGGATCGTTATTGTCTAAGCTTGATACTCTACTAACTCAAGAGAGTTCTTCGAACAAAGAAGGGCTGGTCTATTCTGATAAGGCGAGTAAAGATACCCATGGTCTGCATCAGTGGACCGATTTAATTGATCAAATTGTGAAGACTGACAATGTCGAGTTTATGTTTCAGCCGGTGAAAGCCTGTGAAGGTAATGAGGTGTTGTATTACGAGTTGTTCACTCAGTTTTTCTTTAACGATGAACCGATTGCTAACAACCAATTGTATGCGATGGCCGAACGGTTAAATAAGTCTGAAATGCTCGATAAGATGGTGCTGAAAGAATTGGCTAAGCTCACTGATTTTGCGCCGAATGTGACGGTGGCCGTTAATTTAACGCATCAATCATTACACGATATTGATTTTAGAAACTGGCTTTCTGGTTTTTATAGTGACAACTGTGGTTTGTTGCCAAAAATTGTGTTTGAAGTCAATGAAAGTGCGGTGTTAGCATCGGTTGAATCAAGCATGGACTTTATTAAAATGGTGAAGCGTTTGAAGTGCGAGATGTGTGTTGAGCGGTTTGGCTCTAGTTTTACGTCGTTTAAATATTTACAGGGCTTGGACATCGATTATATTAAAATTGATGGCGCATATGTTCGAGACCTTGATGAGCATCCAGAGAATCATCACTTTATTCAAGCGGTGACACAAATTGGTCACGGTGTAGGCATTAAGGTGTTAACCACCCATGTTGAAAGCGGGGCTAGTTTGGAAATATTAAAAGAGCTCCACTGTGACGGGGTTCAGGGTAACTATATTCAACACACGATGCATCTTTTTGAGAGCGAAACTAAAAAAGAGTGCATTTTTTCACCGAATGTTTTATCATTAAAATTGTAAAGCTTTATCATTACGATTTTAATGAAACTAATAGAAAGGGATGTTCTAATATGAAGAATACTACTCTAGCAAGTATCCTACTTGCAGCGGTCGCGGCTACTCCTGCCATGGCTGCAGAAATTACTCCTGAAGCTCAGGCAATCATCGAACAAGCTGTTGTCAACGGCACGAGCATTGAAGATGCCATTGCAAGCGCGATCGCGGCAAATCCTGATATGGCTGAAAGCTTATTAGCTGCTGGTCTTGAGGCTGTTGGCCCTGGCGAAGCTGGTGAGAATCTGCTGTCTGCTGTTATCTCTGCTTTACCGGCGGATTCTGGCGCTATTCCTGGCATCATGTCTGCTGCGATTGAAGCTGGTATTGATGCTGATACGGTTACTGGTGTTGCTATCGCAAGCGGTGTTGATGCATCTATCGCGTCACTAGCGACTGCTGCTGGTCCAAACGACAATGGTAATAATGGCAACAACGCAAACGCTAACGGTTTAGGCGCAAGTAGCGGTAATGCCAATGGCAATGCTGGTGCGGGCAACAACAACGCCGGTGGCGGCGGTGGCGGCGGTGGTGTTTCTGGCGGCCAATAAGGCTTAGCTAATCCACGCAAAACATATCTAATATAGAAGTAGAAAGGGCTTGGTATCTTTCTACTTTTTTATTGTCTTTCCCCCTCGTTGTTGTGATTTGTATGCCGACTGATTCCCGTATCCGTGCGTTCGTTTTCTATTCTCTGTGCTTGATTGTTTTTTATGCGCCTATTCCTCTTGGGGCCAACCGAATTTGGGCTAGCTCGAGTATTGAAGTGCTTGTGTTTTCTGTATTTTTAATACATTTGCTGGCGGTGTTACGTAGCGGTTGCCGTTTGCTTCCTCCTCGTTTCTCATGGCCAGTGATGGTACCACTAGTGGTGGTTGCTCTTTGGTTGTTGCTGCAATTGATACCTGGGCTCGGTACGGTGTTTTCGCGGCCGACTGAGACGCTGTCCCTTGACCCCTCACTCACCCATATTATGTTTTTAAAGACGCTGGCCTTTATGTTCTTTTCGTGGCTGGTGTTTTGTTATGTCAGTGATTCTCGTCGGCTCTATCACTTTGCGATTGCGGTGGTGATCACGGGGTTGTTTCAGGGGGTTTATGCGGCGTGGTTAAACTTGAATCCTGATATGAGCAGCCCGATATTTGATGTGCCGTACAGCGACCGGGCTGAAGGTACGTTTATGTATCAAAATCAGTTGGCTAATTTTTTGGCATTGTCTTTGTCGATTGGGATTGGAGTGTTGATTAGTCAGCTCTCTTTGAACGGGTCTGGTGAGCAATTATGGCGCAAGGCCCGTGGCATTGCGCAGATGATATTGAGTCCTAAGATGGTGATTCGATTAAGTTTGATTATCATGATTATTGCGCTGATTTTAACCCGTTCACGAATGGGGAATTCGGCGTTTTTTATGGCATTGGCCAGCGTTAGTATCTTTGCTTTTTTCTTTTATAATCGTAAGCCTAAGCATTTACGGTTGTTGATTGTTAGTTTCTTTATCTTAGACTTGATCTTAATTGGTGCGATTTTCGGGGTAGAGAAGGTTAAGCAACGCTTAGTTGAAACCAGTCTGGCTTCGGAAACACGCGATGAAGTGATACGAGACTCGTTGCCTATAATTGCGCAACATCCGATATTTGGTACTGGCGGCGGCAGTTATTATTCAACGTTTCCTTCCTATCATCCGGTGCCATATTCAGGGTTCTATGATCATGCCCACAACGATTATATTCAGTTTGCGGTGGAATTGGGATTGCCGATGACAGCGCTGCTTGGTCTGATGATGCTGTATTGTTTATGGCGTAGTTTTAAAACGATGGTTAAGCGGCGTACCCCGTTATATCAAGGGATTTCGTTTGGTTGTGCGATGGCTATCGTGCATATGTTGCTTCATTCTACGGTCGACTTTTCGTTGCAATCACCTGCTATTGGGTTGTTATTTATAAGTATATTAAGTTTGAGTTTACTTGCTGCAAAACTTCCGAGGCCCAAAAAGTCGCGTTGAGTGGTAGTTAAAAAGGATTTCTATGAGAGAGATAACGACAGAAAACGCCAAAGCGTTAGAAGCCCTACGGGGCGACGCGAGTTTGGTTAAGTTGCTTGAACGTATGCCAAAGGATGTGCAACAAAGTTTTACGGAAGATCAATTGTCGAGTTTAAAACTCGCCATTGGTGCGCGCACGTGGGGTAGTCATGCGGTTGATGTGCGAAGTACGGTACGGTTCTTTCGTTATCGTTATTATTATGTGTTTATTGCTGGTCGAAATCGCCGTGAAGTGTCTCAGCGCGAGAAACTTGTGGCGCTTTATATTCAGGTGATGTTTGTAACGGGCTTTGTGTTGGTGTGTTCGGCATTCGCGATATTGATTTTGTATCTCGTCAAGTCGGCGCTTGGTATTGACATCTTTCCAAATTTTTCGTTCGGGGTGTGGGGCTGGTTTAAAGAAACGTTCTTGTAAAGAAGGATTGATTAATTCCGATAGTGCTGTTTTTTTATAGAAATTAATAACATTGGTTGGGGTGGTAGTGTATTATTTAGACCTAATTATTTGTTTTCTTTTTTAAGTTTTAGCAAGGAGTGTTGGAGCCTGTGATGAATTTTTTATTGACGGTATGGATTGGACTATCCATTACCTTGTTAAGCGTGTCGCCTGTTAATGCCGAAGAGATTGGTGAAACGCCTAATCTTAACAGCAAAATTCAAAAGCTTAAGCGTCGTGCTGAAATATTGCATCATGATTTAACCGCGCTAGAACAAGATCTATTGTTTCCTGCCAGCAGCCAGTTGGCGGTCTATGTCTCGCTCAGTACAGAATTGTTTGATATTGATGCCGTGGAAATGCATGTTAATGGTGTGCGTGTGGCCAATTATTTGTATTCAGCAGAACAGCAAGTCGCGTTTGCTCAAGGCGGGGTGCAGCAGTTGTATCTCGACAATATTGCTGCTGGCTATCTCGATGTTACTATTTCTTTGTTGGGGAAAATACATCCGGATAAAAAAGGTGATAGCGCTCGTGTTAAGCAAACGGTTGAAAAGCGTTTTCACAAGGGCACTACCGGCCTTGTACTTGAATTTGTGATCGACACGAGTAATGCTTCCCCCGGCGTTATTGCTACATTAGTTAAGCGGTAATTGAATATGAGGCGTTGCGTTAATGGCTGGTTTAGCAGTTGGTGTGCCTTTGTGCTTTGTTTATTCATCACGCCGCTCTCTGTTGCGACGCAGTTTGAGCATGATTTAGCGAAATTTAGCTATAGCGACGGTCAATATCGGCAATCTCTGTTGTGGTTGGATCAGCAACCAGACAGTGAGTTAAAAGCAAAAGCGTTACTCAAGCTCGGGTTGTTTGATGAAGCGCGCCTGATATTTAATACGCTTTCTGTTAGCGACGCGAGCACTGCCCAGTCGACATTTTGGCTTGAACAAGCCGCTATTCATTTTTACAGTGGTCAATACCAAGCGGCAGAGCAAGACTTAGCGCATGATCTTTCGGCTCTTGATGGCGATTCATTGGCAAAATATTTCTATTTTCGTGCTCGCTTTGCCTTAATTAATGATGACCTATCAGCCTTTACTGCTCATCGTGAATCACTCGATAATACCTCTGAATTACAGAGTTTTTTAGCCCATCATCTCATTATCTACAAGATTAATAACCACGTACTTGTGGCACAAGATTTTGCTGACTATCACGCGTCGCTCGCGCTATATTCAGGCTCAATGGTGTTGGCTGATCGCACATTCCTCGCAATGGGTCATGCATTTCAGGCGCAAGATAATATACGCTCTGCAATTTTAGCTTATGATAATGTTCGGCCTAATTCTCCATTTATCCATCAGGCCTTGCTCGGTGTTGGTTGGGCGTTAAATGACAACGCCCAATTTGACCTCGCGCTTGAAAAATTTAAGCAGCTGCAATCCATCGCCCCACAATTTTCAGCCAACGATGATGCGGTGCGCGGGATTGCTTTTGCAATGCAAAACCTTGGCAACACGTTAGGGGCATTTAACCAGCTAGAGCAAGGCTTAAAAGGCTATGCTGACACTCGTGAAGCGCTGACGCGATTAACCCCTAAATATGGCGTTGACGGTGAGTGTTTGCGCTTGGCCATTAGTCATCGATTACCCGCCAGTTGCCAGAGCGCAACCAGTGATTTGATGGCGTTAGTGGCTAGTCATCGACTAACGCAAGCACGACTACAGTTAAGCGATCTTGATGCCTTAGCACAAGATCACAGCACGCAACTCGGCGAGCTTTCAATACATCGCGAGCGTTTACTTGAGCGAAAAATGCGGGTTAATCAGCGTGTAGAACAGTTGCCACTTGCGACGATATTGGCTGTTATTGAACAGTTAACGGTGGAGCGGAATGCAATACAGGACACGATTGATGTCGCTATTGTTAAAAACGATACTCATTGGTTTTTATCTGGAAAATATTTGATTCAGCAGCAAGCTGTTGATCGTTTGTACACCGAAATGGTGGCGCTTAAACGTGCGGGATTACGCAACATCGACTCGCAGCGCCGGGTTAATTTTATGCAGCGGACGCTTTGGTGGCATAGCAAGAGTAATTTTGCCAAGAATCGCGCGTCGGTTGATGCGCTATTAGCGAGTTTAAATCAACAGATAGCACAGCTTGAAGCAATCTATCAGCGCTTTGACCATTACGTTGCTGTAGTGAATGATATCGATGATGATTTGACGCGTATTAGTGCGCTTGAACAAGAATATCATCTGCAACAACAAGCCTTGCCAGCGCTTGAACTTGCTATTACTACTGAGCTGAGCGCGGTGTTTGTCGCCCACCTCAACCGAAAAATGAGCTTGCTCGATGATGCAGTAGTGAACACCAAGCTAAGTCGGATCAAGTTGCTCGACACGCGCTATCGTCAACAACTTGCGTTTGACGCTGACAATAGTTCGCCGCTTAATCGATCATTTAAGTCGCCAACGCTGGTGGACTTAATTCGCGATTACGATGAATTGTTAACGCTCACTAGCCAACCTGCCATGGTTGAGCAGCTGCGCTATCGTCAAGCGGAATTGGTGTTAAGTAACAACGAAATTGAGCAAGAATTAGGCCGACCATTGTTGGCGGGGCAGCAAGGGTATTATGATCGCTCGATCGCGGTCTACCGTGACATTATTAATGATTATCCCGGCAGTGAAAATATTGAACACTTACTCTATCTGCTTGCTAAGGCATACGACTTACAAGGTGATATTGGCGCAAGTTATGTCACGATTAAGCGCCTAAATAACGATTTCCCGAATAACCAATACGCGTTAGAACTCTATTTTAGAAGCGGTGAATATCTATTTTCTAAACAACAATACAAATTGGCCACCAAGGCATATTCCCATGTCGTGACACAGCCCAATTCACCGTATTATCAAACCGCGCTTTACATGATGGCGTGGTCTCACTTTAAGCTCGACAATGGTGATGAGACATTAGAATATTTTGCGCAGTTACTCGATATTAGCTTGCCGCAAGCCCCTACGTTATTCCTCGATATTAATACGATGCCAAAAGGCGACCGTTATTTGGTGAGTGACGCGCTCGATATTATGTCGATTGTTTTTAGTGACAGCAAAGCGGCGGAGCGCCTGCAGGCTCATTTTGCGGATGACGGTCATCGCTATTATGAATATTTGGTCTATGAAACCTTGGCGCAACGTTATCTTGACGATAAACGCTATCGCGACCGAGCACAGACCTATTTAACCTTTGTTGAGCATTATCCTAATCATATTAAATCGCCTGGTTACGCGGTTAACGCGATCGCAAGCTATCAACAGGGGCATTTCTCGTCGCTTGCTGATCAGGCGAAGAAGGATTTTGTCGCCCGGTATGGCCTCACTGGTGAGCACTGGAAATCTTGGTTGCCAGAGCGCCGTTTAACTGTGACTCACACCTTGAAAGCTTATCTCAATGATATTGGGCAAGACTTGTATCGCCGTGGCGCTAAGGCAGAGAATAGCAGCGACCGCCATCGTTTATACGGTCAAGCGGCCGATGTTTTCTTACAGTACATTAATACCTTTAATGACGATGAAAATATCGCGTTTTTGTATGCTGAAAGTCTCTACGCCAGTGGTCAATATGCGGCGGCTATTGTTGAGTACGAGCGTTATGCCTTTGCGCCGCAGTTAGGTTACCAAGTGATTGAAGCCAAACGTGCCGATGCGGCCTACACTGCATTGCTAGCGCATCGGCTACTGTGGAACAAAGCAGGTAAACCTGCGGCTGTAAGTGCAACGTTGTCGCCGCGAGAGCAAAGCACGTTGCGCTTTATCGCGTCATTTAAGCAAGATAAACGTAATTTGTTGGTGCTAGAGCAGTTGATGAACGAGCGCTTTAAGGCTGAGCGCTACCAAGCGACGATTGAAAGTGCGCAGCAAGTCATTGCGCGTGGTGAGTTGATTGGGCTCGATAAAATGGCGGCAGCAACAACATTAATGGCGCACAGCCAGTTCAAGCTTGGGCGTTTTGCGATGGCTTCATCTCAATACAGCAATGTGCTTAACGGTATGTCGAAAACTGATAAACGTTATGAGCAATTTACCAATAATTATGCCGCTAGCTTATACGAGCAGGCGCAGCGTTATGTTGACCAAAAAGACTTAATTCAGGCCATTGAGTGGCTTGAGTCGGTGATTGAGAAAACACCGACAGCGACGTTGCGTAAGGTGGCACAATTTAATGTTGCGCAATATCTCTATCAATTAGAAGAATTTGACCGTGCTACAAGTTATTTAAATGACTTTAGACAGCGTTTTAGCGGTGACAAGCTGGGACGCGATATCCCGAGTCAAATTGCCTCTATTTATGAACAGCAAGAAGATTGGGGCAACGCCGCCAATGAGTATTTAGCCATTGCCGATAGCCATCAAGATATCGCGCGGCAGCAACAGCCGTTATATTTGGCGGCGTCGTATTTTGAGCGCGATGGACAACAGGCTAAGGCACTGAAAAATTTCCGTCGTCATGCCCATGCTTATTCACGGCCATTTGAGCGTGCAATTGAGGTACGCCATAAAATTATTCAATTGTACGTGCCGCTCGATAAACCGCGAAAACGCAATTTCTGGTTACGTGCGTTAATTTCGACCCACGATAAGGCGGGTTCAGAGTCGACGAATCGTTCGTTGGTATTAGCGGCGCAAAGTGCATTAGATTTGGCGAAACAGTCACAGCATGAGTTTAATCGCGCGAAATTAAGGTTGCCATTACGTCGCAGTTTAAAAGTTAAAACAGAGCGGTTAAAGCATGCGTTAACGGCCTATCAAAAAGCGTCAAGCTATCAACTTGCCGAGGTGACGACCGAGTCGACTCATCAAATGGCGGCGATATACCAACAGCTAGCCAAAGACTTATTGGACTCGCAGCGCCCTAAAAATCTTGATGCGCTGGCGATGGAGCAATATGACATCTTGCTCGAAGAACAAGCTTATCCGTTTGAAGAGCAGGCGATTGCGATTTACGAGAATAATACCAAGCGCAGTTGGACCGGCGCATACGATAGCTGGATTAAGCAGAGCTTTGCAGCACTGGCCGATATCTTACCTGGTCGTTACAACAAAGCAGAATTAGTGGAGGATGATCCCGATGTTATCTATTAACCGAGTGACTAAATGGCTACCGATGGTCGCGTTGCTGGCGCTGGCCGGTTGTCAAAGCACCGCGCCAGAGGAACTAGCGCCGCCTGTACGATTGAGTGTGTTAAGTGAAGCCGATGCCGCGAAACAGGTTATTGATTTTTCGTCTACTGAGTTGTCGCTAGCGGAAGATTTTTATAACAGCCCCAATGCTTACTTAACGCCTAAAGCGCCACTGTCAGCGAGTGCGACTAAGCAGTTTGTTGACGCGAGCAATTTGATTAAGCAGGGCGAGTTAGCACAAGCAACAGCCGCATTTGAAAAATTGAGCCTGCAATTTCCAACTTTGTCAGGACCGTTTTTAAAACTGGGTAATATTGCGCTAACACAATCGGATCAAGCGCTGGCGCTAACGCGTTATAAGCAGGCGCTGAAAATTAATCCATATAATTATGTGGCGAGTAGTCGCCTGGCGATGATCAAGCGCGAGCAAGGGGACTTTTCAGGCGCCGAGCAATATTATTTGCTGGCACTAAAAGCGTGGCCGGGCTTGGTGAGTGCTCATGTTAATTTGGGCATCTTATACGATTTGTATTTAGGTAATAAAGAAGACGCGCTGGCGCATTACAAACTGGCACAAAAGCTTAATGAACTGGCGAGTAAACCGGTCAACAAGCGCCTTAAAATGTGGATTGTTGATGTGAGCCGTCAACTCAAACGCGCGAAGCAGGGGGGCTAAATGTTAAGAAATTTATTAGTCATACTATGTCTTCTGCTCAGCGCATCGGCGTTGTCCGCCACCAAAAAGGCCGATGTCGTGATTGTTGAAACAACGATTGTCGCCGGTAAACAAGCGCCGAAATTTTTATCAATTGTACCGTGGCGCTTACGAAAAACGATGCCATTGAATACACAACCCATCGGCTTAACAGCCAAGGCGTTACCCGCGCTAGAACCCGAAGAACTTAAGCAAACGTTACGTTTGTTAAAAACAACACCATAATTTATAGATAAATAGGCGATTTTCATGGAATTTTACACTACAGCAGTTCGATTTTTTCAAGACGGCGGCGCGTTCATGCTACCAATCTCTCTCGTATTGGCAATTGGGCTAGCGATTGCGGTTGAGCGTTGGATCTTTTTGGTCAGTGCCAATAGCGCGAACAAGCGTGCGTTAAAGCATATTCAACCGCTGTTAAATCAACAAAACTATAATGAGATCAGCAACTACGCTCGCACTAATAAGTCGACCATTGCTCACCTTGTTGCAGCAGGACTTGAGCGCTTGGCGCACAGCCCGCGTCGTGAAGATATTGAGTATGCGATGGAAGAGAGTGTGATTGAGGCGCTACCACGTTTAGAGAAGCGCACCGCCTATTTGGCGACGCTTGCAAACATTGCAACCTTGCTGGGTCTGCTTGGTACCATCATTGGTTTAATCGCGGCGTTCTCTGCCGTGGCAAATGCCGATCCGTCAGAGAAAGCATCGTTGTTATCGCAAAGTATTTCGGTGGCGATGAATACCACTGCATTTGGCTTAATCGCGGCTATTCCGTTGTTGCTTTGTCATAGTGTGATTCAAACTAAGACCACTGAAATTATTGATTCAATGGAAGCTACAGGTATTAAGTGTTTGAATTTATTATCTGTTCGTCATTCTAATAACGGTTCAGTGGATAGCTAAGATGTTTGGAAAGAATCGTCGTAAGAGAGAAGATCCTGAACTCGATGTCACGTCTTTCATGAGCCTTATGATTGTGTTGGTGCCGGTGTTGTTGATGATGATGGTGTTTTCACACATCAGCATCTTGGGCTTAACGTTGCCTAATCCGGACAATGCGCAAAGTGCTGGCGAGAATGAAGCTAAGCATCTTGAATTAGCGATTGAACAAGAGTCGCTGGCACTATATTACCCGCAAGGCGCATTGCTTAAGCGGATAGTGAAAGTGGATGGTGAGCATGATTATGCCACGCTAGTTCAGGCGCTTAAGGAAGTTAAGTTTTTGCTTAATGAAAAGAACATCGAGAAGTCTGAAATAAATCTGTTGTTGGCGGCTAATACTGACTATCAAACGATTGTATCGGTGATGGATACTGTGCGCTCATATGAAACAGTAGTCGCCGCGTCGTTAGTTGATGCTGAGCTATTTCCTGATATTTCGCTGGCGGATCTTCCTGAGAAATTAGTCACCGCAGGGGAGGCTACACCATGAAGCAATCAGTGAAAGCCAAACGCGCGATACGCCATCAGTCAAAAATGAAGAAAGTCTCTAAACTGAGCCTGGTGTCATTGATGGATATTTTCACCATTTTAGTGTTCTTCTTAATCGTTAACTCTTCCAGTGTTGAAGTATTAGAAGCGGACAAGAGCATTAAGCTGCCTAAGTCGATTTCTAAGACACTTGCGGAAGATAGCTTGTTGTTATTGATCAATGACAAAACGCTTATTTTGCAAGGCAAGAAGATTGCTGATATCGCGGATATTGCCAATAGTGACGCCAAGGTAGTTGCGGCGCTCAGTGAAGAGTTGGCCTATCATAAAGCGCGCCAAGCACGGAGTGATGATCCTAATGCGCTAAATGCTATTACGGTGATGGGGGATAAAAATCTTGAGTATTCACTGCTTAAGAAAATCTTGCTGACCTGTGCAAAAGCGGGCTTTGGTGATATTTCGCTAGCCGTTGAGCAAGGCACGAAGAAAGGAGCGAGCGATGTCCAATCCGACAGTTAGTTATAACCACAGCGCTGAGTTTACCTTTTGGCAAGATCGTGCCAGTGATAACAAGATCTTTACTCGGATTAGCTGGTTATTTTTAGTCATTACGTTGTCCTTTGCCGCTGTGGTCAAAGTCACGCAATTACCCGAAGTGACCCGTGCTGAAAAAGAGAAGATACCACCGCAGTTGACCAAGATAATCGAGCGGATCATTATTGAGCCGAAACCTGAACCAGAGCCGCAAAAAGTTGAAGCAGAGCCAGAACCTGAGCCCGAGCCAATACCGGAGAAAAAGCCGGAGAAAAAGCCGGAGAAAAAGCCGGAGAAAAAGCCGGTCGAGATAAAGGCGAAGGTGATTGAAGACGTTAAGGTTGAACAGGCAATAGTCCGTGCTAAAAATAGCGGATTGTTGGCAATGGCCGATGACTTAGCTGCGATGCGAGACATGGTTAAGCTGCCGGTTGTACCGCAACAATTAGTGACGGAAGTGGCTGACAAACCAGACGCTGAAAAAGTGGCGGTGTTCGATGCCAAAACTACTGTGGCTAATGTTCAAGTCACCACTCGTACTGGTGCTGCTGATGTCGCGTTAGTGAATCGCGATGTTGTAGTGCTAGCGGCTAAAGACTCTGTGGGCGGTACACTACGTGGCACGGCTACGGAAGTTGATGATAGTAACTCAGCTGATGGCGCAGGCGATGCCCAGTCATTGAAGCGTAAAATTGATGCTATTCGTTTAGTACTCGATCGCAACAAAGGTGCGTTCTACACCATTTATCGCCGGGCATTACGTAAAGATCCGTCGCTGGAAGGTAAAGTAACGATGTTAATCGTTGTTGAACCGAGTGGTGTGGTTTCGGCGTGTGATATTGTCAGCAGCGAACTTGAGTCACCTAGCTTAGAGCGAAAACTGATTGCTCGGGTTAAATTGATCAATTTCGGTAAAGATGTCGGCGAACAAACCAGTATTAGTTACTCATTTAACTTCCTTCCGTATTAGAATATAGCTAATTCTAATTCGGAAGAAGTTTGGAGTGAAGATGGTTGGTTTAAAAGATGCGGGATTGATGAAGGCAGGTTCTTACATCAACGGACAATGGCACAGTAGTGCTAATGTCGTCGAGGTGGTGAATCCTGCTAATGGTCACTGTATCGCCAGTGTCAGTAATGCTGGTGGCAATGAGGCAAAGCTTGCGGTTGTTAGTGCAAAGGCCGCGCTTAAGGCGTGGTCTGCAAAATCGGCTAACGAGCGCGGGACGTTGTTGCGTCGGTGGTTTAATTTAATCATCGATAACCAAGACGATTTGGCCTTGTTGCTGACGCTGGAGCAAGGGAAACCATTGGCTGAGGCCAAAGGTGAAATTGGCTATGGCGCATCTTTTATTGAGTGGTTTGCTGAAGAAGGTAAACGTGTTTACGGCGATACGATTCCAGCGCCCGCTGGTGATAAACGTATTGTGGTGATTAAGCAGCCGGTTGGTGTGGTTGCTTCAATCACGCCGTGGAATTTCCCCAATGCGATGATCGCGCGAAAAGCCGCAGCGGCATTAGCTGCTGGTTGCACCTTTGTGGTTCGCCCTGCGATTGAAACCCCATTGTCAGCGCTAGCTCTGGCTGAACTTTCCCTGCGCGCTGGCATTCCTGCTGGTGTCTTCAATGTAATTATAGGTGATGACGCGCCTGCGATTGGTAAGGTATTAACCGAGCATCGCGACGTCGCTAAATTTACCTTCACCGGCTCAACCGCTATTGGAAAATTGTTACTAGGTCAATGTGCGAGCACGGTGAAAAAGGTGTCGATGGAACTCGGCGGCAACGCGCCGTTTATTGTCTTTGACGATGCCGATATTGACGCCGCCGTCGCTGGCGCGATTGCCTCAAAATTTCGTAACGCCGGGCAAACCTGTGTTTGTACCAATCGAATATTGGTGCAGCGTGGTGTAAGTCAGCAATTTACCGACAAGTTTGTCGCTGCGGTTAGCGCCCTAAAAATGGGTGACGGCCTTGCTAATGACACCGACATTGGACCGATGATATCGCCGCGTGCAGTGAGTAATGTCGATCGTTTGGTTCAAGACTCGGTAAGCGCTGGTGCAACGCTCTTATTAGGCGGCACACGCGATTTAGGTAATGAGTGTTTCTATCCAGCAACGGTGTTAAGCAACGTCACCAATGATATGCCCATTGCGGCCAATGAAATCTTTGGTCCCATCGCTCCAATTATTACCTTCGACACCGAACAACAAGCCATCGAGTTAGCCAATGATACGGAATATGGCCTAGCGGCCTATTTCTACAGCCGCGACATTGGCCGCGTTTGGCGCGTCGGCGAAGCACTCGAGTTTGGCATGGTCGGCATCAACGAAGGTATAATCTCCAACGTCGCCGCGCCTTTTGGTGGCATAAAACAGTCAGGCAATGGCCGTGAAGGATCCAAATACGGCTTAGATGATTACCTCGAAATCAAATATCTGTGTATGGGTGGCTTACGGGAGTAATTGTAGGAGTAGCAAGTGAGAGTACTTGCTACTCGTTTTTACAGTCAGTTATAGGAACCGCTGGTAGGAAACTACGATAAGCCCATTCATATCTTTTGCGACTGGTACGCACATTAAATCATGTAACTCAATCATTAGTAATGGTGTCTTTGAGCACAGTATAAATCCTGTTAATACGATGTATCCCTTAAACGCTAGTTTGAAAAAACAGCTAAAACACGCTACTGTGTTGAAAAATTATAATAAAAGCCTATCACCATGAGTGACTCCTATTTACGTTTTGCTAATCGTCCGTTTGGCAAGTTCCTGTGCGGTAATCTTGGATTACCTATTCCTCCTGTATTGCAGCGTGTCGGCGATGAGCCGTGGTTGATGGCGGAGGATGTCCTTGTGCTCGCTGCACCCAATGGCAAGTTCATCTCACTTATTGAAGAGTTGTTTGATTCGTCAGAGCAAGTTAATGGCAATAATGGCCTAGTGTTTGATGCCTCTGGCATTGTTGATAGCGCTGGTTTAGACGCTCTTTATCACACTATATCGCCTCAAATTTCGTTGTTAAACCGCAACGCTAAAGTAGTGTTGATTGGCCTTGAACCAAGCTTGCTCAATGACGTAAAACAGCGCACGGCACAGCGCGCGTTATTGGGTTTTGTTAAATCTCTCGCCAAAGAACTCGGCCGCAAAGGCACCACGGTTAATCTTATTTATGCGACTCAAGAGTGTGTTGACGAGGTTATAGCGCCGTTGTCTTTCTTTTGCTCGAAACGAAACGTCTATGTTACTGGTCAATCGGTTACTGTTAGCGAAGCGGGTCAGGTGACGAGTGACCGCCAACAGCCATTAGCGGGCAAACTCGCATTAGTGACTGGTGCGACTCAGGGCATTGGATTAGCGATGGCTAAAACGCTACGCCGTGATGGTGCGACAGTGATTGGCTTAGATATTCCACCACAAGCTCAAGCATTACAGTTAGCGATGAATGATTGTGAAGGTGAGGCGTTAGCGCTCGACATTAGTGCGCTAGATGCAGGTGAAAAAATCGCGGCGCATTTAGCGGGTCGCCAGCTCGATATAGTGGTGCACAATGCTGGCATCACGCGTGATAAAACACTAAGCCGAATGAACGAGCAACAATGGCAGTTATTAATGAATATTAATCTGTCGGCGATTGAGTCGGTTAATGATTATTTGCTAGCACAAGATCTGATTGCTCGTGGCGGCCGTATTATTGGGGTGTCGTCCATCAGTGGTATTGCTGGTAACGTTGGTCAAACCAATTATGCGACGGCAAAAGCTGGGATTATCGGTATGGTGGAAGCGCTAAAACAACCGTTAGCGAAGAAAGGCATTACTATTAATGCGGTTGCTCCAGGATTCATTGAGACACAAATGACTGGCGCAGTGCCGTTTATGACACGGCAGGTTGGCCGCCGGGTGTGTTCGCTATCGCAAGGTGGTTTGCCAATCGATGTCGCAGAAACCGTCGCGATGTTTGCTTCACCGCAAGCACAAGGTTTGTCGGGTAACGTACTGCGAGTGTGCGGTCAAAATATTTTAGGAGCGTAAATGTTTATTCGAGTGGCGGTGTTATTAATGACAATGATAAGTGCGGGAGCAAGTGCGATGGACAAGCTTGAAATCACATTAGCCCCACAACTGCTAAAAGACAGTGGCGGCCTTGAATATATTGGTTATGGTGTCGATGAACAACAGCTGCGCCCTTATCTCAGCCAATTAAAAGCGCATGTTGGCGAAGTGACTTTTACTCAACTCCGCCATAATCAGGCGGCGCGTGACCACCACAGTTTTCACATAACGTTAATTAATCCATTCGAACACCCAGATATCGCATCGATTAAACTTACGGATATTCCTCACGTGAAATTTGAACTCGTCGGTTTAGGCCATGCCAAGAAAATACCCAATCAGACCTTTTTCGTGGTGGTTAATTCCACCGTTGCACAACAAGTCCGTGCTCGCTACCAGCTTAAGGCCAAAGATCTTCATATCACCTTAGGCTTTGATAAAACCGATGTCTTTGGTGTGAGTAAAGGCGTCGATAGCCTGCTGGTCAAGTAATCCCCCGTCTTTATACTTATATAGATTTAAAAGCCGACGTTTAAACCTGCGATGCAGAATCTTGACTATGCTTAAAATGTAGCTTAATCTTAAATTACTTGTCATATGTGTCAGCTTTTAGTTGGTACTTGCAAGATAATAAAAATAAGCAAGACAGGCAATAGTCTATGAGCAATAGTCAAATTCAATTTCTACTCAATGATCGTTTAGTGACCCTAAATGATATTGACCCAAACACCAACGTGCTTGGTTATCTACGCGAGCATGTCGACAAGATTGGCAGCAAAGAAGGCTGCGCCTCTGGTGATTGCGGTGCGTGCACCGTAGTTGTCGCAGAACTTGTGGCTGATTCGTTACGTTATCTTAGTGTGAACGCGTGTATTACGCTGCTGCCGTCACTTCATGGCAAACAGCTGATCACGGTTGAAGATCTGCAAGATGGTGATACGTTACATCCGGTGCAACAGGCAATGGTGGACTTTCATGGTTCACAATGTGGCTTTTGTACGCCGGGTTTTGTGATGTCGTTGTTTGCACTGCATAAGAACTTCCCTGATCCGAGTAAACACCAAACACTTGAAGCATTGGCTGGCAATCTTTGTCGTTGTACCGGATATCGCGCAATTTTAGAGGCGGCAAGCGCGGCTAAAAATCATGGCCCAGACCAATTCGACCGCCATCTTAAGCAGACGATAGCAGCGCTCCGCGATATCGCGAGCGATACCATGACCATGCTAACTGCCGATGGCCAGCAAGCCTATAGCCCAGTGAGCCTTAGCCAATTAAGCCAATTGATGCTTGAGTATCCAACCGCAAGAATCCTTGCTGGTGGCACTGATATGGTGCTCGAAATTACTCAAATGATGAAACAACTCGGCACCATAATATACGTCGGTCAAGTTGAAGAACTACAGTGTTATCAAGATTTAAGCGAGCGAATTATTATTGGTTCGGCGCTACCTTACACCCAATTTACGCCACAGATAGCGCCTTATTTTCCCGAGTTCTCGGCCATGATTGAACGCATTGGCTCACTGCAAGTACGAAATCAAGGCACGTTGGGCGGTAACGTCGGCAATGCCTCGCCGATTGGTGATACACCGCCGGTGTTGATTGCTCTTGATGCCACGCTGAACCTTCGCCTTGGTGAGGCGGTGCGTAATATCGCGATTGAAGAGTACTTCGTCGATTACAAGGTAACGTCACAAGCGCCGAGTGAGTTTATTCAAAGCATCGAACTTCCTAAGCTAGTCGCCAATCAGCATTTGAAAGTGTACAAGATATCGAAACGGTTCGATGATGATATTTCAGCGGTGTTGGCGGCGTTTAATCTCACCATTGAGGATGGCACGGTGACGGCAGCGCGGATAGCGTTTGGCGGCATGGCGGGAATTCCTGCCCGTGCTCTAGCGTGTGAAGCGGCGCTGATTGCTCAGCCGTGGACGCAGGCGACCATCGAACAAGCGATGGTGGCACTCGATAGTGATTTCTCACCGATGAGCGATGTGCGCGCAAGCAAAGAATATCGGATGACGGTAGCCAAGAACTTACTGCAAAAAGCGTTTATTGAAATAACGCAGCCGCAACTTAATTCAGGAGTGGTGCAATATGCGTAAGTTAATTGATTTACCCACGACGCAATCGAGCAAGGTGGTTGGCAAAGTCGGCGCATCTCGCAAGCATGAAAGCGCCGATAAACACGTCAGTGGCAAAGCAAACTACATTGACGATCGCCCGGTAATGGTTAATCAGCTACACGCCGCCGTTGGTAAAAGTACCATTGCTCACGGCACGATCACCGCGATAGATTTAACCGCGGTTCGGGCTTATCCTGGCGTTGTTGAAGTGTTGGTGGCTAGTGATGTGCCTGGCAAACTCGATATTGGCCCGGTGTTTTGCGGCGATCCATTATTGATCGATAGCGCTGTAGAGTTTATGGGACAGCCAATCTTTGTGGTGGCGGCGACTAGCCATGACGCGGCGGTCAAAGCTGCGCGGTTAGGTATTATCACCTACGATGAATTAACGCCGGTGTTGAGCGTTAAAGAGGCATTAGCCAAGCAAAGTTTTGTGCGGCCAGTCCATACCCAATCTCGCGGCGATGCGGCTAGCGCAATCATGTCGAGTGACAATGTACTGCGCGGCGAGCTAAACATTGGCGGCCAAGAGCATTTTTATCTCGAAGGACAAGTCTCGAGCGCCGAGCCAACCGAAGATGGCGGCATGATTGTCTATTCCTCAAGCCAGCATCCGTCCGAAGTGCAGATATTAGTGGCTGAAGTGCTCGATATTCCGTTCAATAAAGTCGTGGTGGATATGCGCCGAATGGGCGGTGGCTTCGGTGGTAAAGAAACACAAGCTGCGCCTTGGGCATGTTTGGCGGCGTTACTCGCGCACAAAACCGGTCGCGCGGTAAAACTTCGGTTAAATCGACAAGATGATATGGTGTTAACCGGTAAGCGCCATCCGTTTGAAAATGACTATCACGTTGGTTTTGACAACGAAGGAATGATCAAAGGCATTGAGTTTACGATCAACGGTAATTGCGGCCATTCCCCCGACTTGTCCGATGCGATAGTCGACCGCGCGATGTTTCATTGCGACAACGCTTATTTTCTTGAACACGCTCATGTGGTGGGTAATCGATGCAAGACCAATACTGTTTCACACACCGCTTATCGCGGCTTTGGTGGCCCACAAGGGATGATATCAATCGAAGGGGTGATGGACGATATTGCTCGGGCGGTAGGGAAAGATCCACTTGAGGTACGAAAACTTAATCTCTACGGTGAGAATGATCGTAATGTTACTCATTATGGTCAAACCGTAGAACATAACATCTTACCAATGATGATTGAGCGCTTAGAGACTAGTTGTGATTATCAGCAGCGCCGTCGTGATATCGCCCAATTTAACCAAGCCAACCCATTATTAAAGAAAGGCATCGCCTTAACGCCAGTTAAGTTTGGTATTTCATTTACCGTGCAGCACTTGAACCAAGCTGGCGCGCTAATCCATCTATACACAGATGGCTCAATCCAACTCAATCATGGCGGCACCGAAATGGGCCAAGGGCTCAATACCAAGGTCGCGCAAATTGTCGCGCAAGAGTTCCAAGTGGATGTCACCAACATCTTAGTGACAGCAACACGTACCGATAAAGTGCCAAACACGTCACCAACCGCTGCATCGTCTGGTACTGACCTGAATGGCAAAGCCGCACAGGCCGCTGCTGTGATTATTCGAGGCCGGTTAATCGATTTTTGTAGTGAGCACTTTACGGTCGAAAAAGAACAAGTGATCTTTAGCGATAACCAAGTACACATTGGCGCAGACACCGTGATGCCATTCGCTAAAATAGTGCAATTGGCGTATACCAACCGCGTGTCACTATCGTCTACTGGATTCTATAAAACGCCTAAAATATTCTACGATCGTGACAAAGCCAACGGTCGCCCATTCTTCTATTACGCCAATGGCGTATCTTGTTCAGAAGTGGTGATTGATACGCTAACGGGTGAGTATAAGATCGAACGTGTCGACATCTTGCACGATGTTGGCGATTCACTCAACCCCGCAATAGACCTTGGCCAAATTGAAGGCGCGTTTATTCAAGGGCTCGGTTGGCTAACCACCGAAGAATTAGCATGGAACGAACAGGGGCGGTTACTCAGTAATGGTCCTGCGACCTATAAGATCCCGGCAATTGCCGATATGCCAGCACAGTTTAACGTTGAACTACTGACTAATGAGCCCAATCGCGAGGCTACTATCTATAATTCAAAAGCAGTAGGTGAACCGCCATTTATGCATGGCATTTCAGTGTGGTCGGCATTACGGGATGCGATTTCATCGATTGGTGGTTATAAGCATAGTCCGGTGCTTCACACGCCCGCAACACCAGAGCGGGTATTGAAAGCGGTGGAAGAGATGAAAAAAATTAGCTAAAGATTACGAACAGTGAAAGATAACTGGGAATATCAGCGAGTGTGGAGAAAATCGTTTTTCCAGGGATGAAAAATTAGCTACAGGGATGTATTGATGCGGATTTTAGTAACACTGGCTGATGTGACCGTCGACGTTGAAGATTAGCGGCTGGAAATTATAGCTATAGTGAATTGTATGATGTGCTAATAAGCTTTTTCGCTTGAATTAAATTAGCGTTAGCACACCAGTGACTTTTCTTTGCTTCGCCAAAGAATAAGTAACCAAAAGAAAGGCGACCCGTTAATTTATCGCTAATCTTAAATTTTAAATTGCCTATTCAATACCGTATTTGATCCGCATCCCTGCGGTAAATACTAAAAAATCGTCCCTGATTTTTTCATTGGTCAATTTTAAATTTAAGGCGATAAATGGCGGGGGAGATCCACGCTTCATATTATGTGAATACCTCGATATAGCGGTATGTTGATAATTATTTCTTGATTAAGGTTGTGACCGCTAAAGTTGAAGGTTACGAACAGTGAAAGATAACTGGGAATATCAGCGAGTGTGGAGAAAATCGTTTTTCCAGGGATGAAAAATTAGCTACAGGGATGTATTGATGCGGATTTTAGTAACACTGGCTGATGTGACCGCCAACGTTGAAGATTACAGTCAGTAAAAGATAACTGGGAATATCAGCGAGTGTGGAGAAAATCGTTTTTTCAGGGATGAAAAATTAGCTACACGGATGTATTAATGCGGATTTTAGAAACACTGGCTGATGTGACCGCCGAAGTTGAAGATTAGCGAAACAGTTTAATGGCGAGGAGCCACTTGATGACACCAAATACCCATTGGGTTGATGCAGTAAAAAAACTTAGCGATAACGGCGATGGTTACGTACTCGTGACGTTGCTTGGTGTGCGTGGGTCATCGCCGCGAGATAGCGGTAGCAAAATGGTGGTTAGTCAGCAGACAACATTTGATACGATCGGTGGTGGTCATTTAGAGCATCAGGCGACCAAAATTGCGCAGAAAATGCTACTGGATAGTGAGAGTGGTCAGCATATTGAACACTTTCCATTGGGGGCGAAACTTGGCCAATGTTGTGGCGGGGCGATTAGCGTGTTGTTTGAGAGTTTTGTGCCTAACTATATCAACATCATGTTGTTTGGCGCGGGACATGTTGCGCACGACATCGTGCCGATGTTGGCAGGATTACCGGTGCGCGTGACGTGGGTCGATGAGCGAGCAGAGCTGTTTCCAAAGGCGCAATACAACAACGTGCAACAACTGGTCAGTGATACGCCAGCGGATGAAGTTGCTGAGATGCCAGCCAATAGCTACTACCTTGTGCTGACCCATAACCATCAACGAGATTTTGAGATAGCGAGTGCGATATTAACCCGCCAAGACTTTACGTATTTGGGGTTAATTGGCTCAAAAACCAAATGGCAGCGATTTGTGCAGCGCTTTAAGCATCGTGATTTTAGTGCGGAACAAATCGACAATATTCGTTGCCCAGTTGGGTTGAGCGACGTGCCTGGAAAATTACCGATGGAAGTGGCGGTGTCGATAGTGGGCGAGATTATTAATGCTTATCAAGCAACTAAAACCCCTACGGCACACAAACAAGGAATAGATTGGTCTGAGCTTAAATCAATATTAGCTGATAATGAGATTCAGCGAGAGGGTCGAGATGAGCAATAATTCAAATGAGCATTTTGCTATTCGCAGTCAGCGCATCATTATTGATGGTCAGATTTGTGCTGCGACGATTGAGGTCAAAAATGGACTATTCGCACGAGTTCTTAGCTATAACGCGACGCCAGATTGTCCTATCGATGATGTAGGAAATCATGTGGTGATGGCAGGGCTGGTGGACAGTCATGTTCATATCAATGAGCCAGGGCGCACCGAGTGGGAAGGGTTTAATACCGCGACTCAAGCGGCGGCGGCTGGTGGCATTACCACCTTGGTAGATATGCCGTTAAACTGCATTCCAGTAACAATTGATAAGGCGTCATTTGAAGAAAAACTTAGCGCTATAGACGATAAACTATGGGTCGATTGTGGTTTTTGGGGCGGCATTGTTCCGCACAGTATTGATGATTTAGAAGAGTTGTTAGCGGCAGGTGTCCTCGGTTGTAAGTCATTCCTTATCGACTCAGGTATTGAAGAGTTCCCACCGATGGCGGCGCAAGACTTACGAAAAGCGATGCCGATAATGGCCAAATATAATGTGCCATATCTTATTCATGCTGAACTCGATTGTGGCGCTGAGCCGGCACAAATCACGGATAAATATCAAAGCTTTCTAGACTCTCGGCCTAAGTCATGGGAAAACGATGCAATCAAGATGATGATCGATTTAAACCGAGAACTCGCTGATGAGAATAATGATTGCCATGTTCACATTGTTCACCTGTCGAGCGCGCAAGCGATTGCCGACATTGAGGTGGCACGCGATGAAGGAATGGCACTAACGATTGAGACCTGTCCTCATTATTTAACCATCGCTGCGGAAGATATCGCTGATGGTAAAACGCTGTTTAAGTGTTGTCCGCCGATCCGTGAAAATGATAATCGAGAACAGTTGTGGCAAGGCTTAAAGGAAGGGGTTATCGATTTTATTGTTTCAGACCATTCACCATGTACGCCGGAGTTAAAATATATCGATAGTGGTGATATTGAAAAGGCGTGGGGTGGTATATCTGCGTTGCAATTTGGATTGCCACTGATTTGGACCGAAGCAAAAGAGCGTGGTTATCAACTGACTGATGTTAGCCACTGGATGTCGGCACAAACCGCACGATTTATTGGCATGGACCATATTAAAGGCCAAATTAAAGCGGGATATGACGCCGATATTGTGATTTTTGATGACGAGAAAGAAGTGCTAATCACCAACGAAATGATCAAACACAAAAATAAAATCACCCCGTATCAAGGGCGCACTGTGGTCGGTGAAATACAGGCGACCTATTTACGCGGCCATAAGATTTATGGTGACGGCCAATTTATTGATTCTCCCCAAGGGCGACCACTGCTAAGAGGCAAAGTGTAATGACCAGCAAAGACGACGCGGTATTAAATGAACTCAGTGGCGATGGTTTAGCCAATTATCTTACGCAGCATTTTGTTGATTTAGCGCAGGCGCGTTTAGGTGGAGAAGCGTTGGCGTGTTCAGATGATTTCTTTGCCGAAATGGAAAACTTACTTAAACCGGGCCGTGGCATCTTTATTGCTGAAAAATTTACCGATCGTGGTAAATGGATGGACGGCTGGGAATCCCGCCGTAGTTATGGTCGTGATAACGGTCGAGAATTTGATTGGTGTACCATTCGACTAGGCGTTAGCGGCGTGATCCGTGGCTTAGACATCGACACCAATCACTTTAGAGGCAATGCACCGCAGTCAGTTGCGGTGGAAGCAACCTATTGCGATGGCGATATTAACGACGCTGTTTGGCAAACGGTGTTAATCCAAAGCGAGGTTGATGCTCATAGCCAAAACCTATTTGTCGTTAACAATGATCCTGTTTTTAGCCACGTTCGACTCACCATGTTTCCTGACGGCGGTGTTGCGCGCTTTAGAGTCTTTGGCGATCCTATTTTTGAAGCGAAAAACTTTGTCGCGGGTGAGCTCATTGATCTCGCATCAATTAAGAATGGCGCCCGGGCATTACTTTGTTCTGATATGTTCTTTAGTGATAAAAACAACCTCATCATGCCAGGACGTGGCGTGAATATGGGAGATGGCTGGGAAACAAAACGCCGCCGCGATCCCGGGCCAGACTGGTCAATTGTAAAACTAGCGCTGGTGGGAGATATTAGAAAACTAATTATTGATACCGCCCATTTCAAAGGCAATTTCCCCGACACATTCAGCCTCGAAGCCACCAACGGCAGCGACGAAGATGTCCTGGCAGGAAACGCCCAATGGCTTAGCGTGGTTAAACAAACCAAACTCTACGCCGACAGAGAACATTTATTTATCGACGAAATCAACTCAGGTGATGCAACATTTAGTCATATCCGACTAAGCATCTACCCCGACGGCGGCATCTCAAGACTCCGACTATTCGGCCACACCGCAAGTCGTTCGTAGCTTGGCGCTCTGGTTATCGAGTTACAGAAAGCAATATCGACTTGTTCGGAGAAAAACGTATTTTTCATGGACGAAAAATGTAGCTACAGGGAAATATTTATGCGGTTTTTCGGAGAATTGGTCGGTGTTGCTTATGATCCCGCTGCTAGATATAAATAAAGGAATTGAATGAACACTCAAGACATCAATAACCTCAGTGAAGATGACGCTACACACACCTTCATGCAATGTTGCACGTCATCGACGTGGGTCGAACGTATGGTAGCCAATCGTCCTTATCAAGATTTTGAAGGGCTATTGAGTACAGCCAATAACCAATGGCTCGGTTTAACTGAACAAGATTATCTCGAAGCCTTTGACGGCCACCCAAAAATTGGCGATGTTAGTAGCCTAATGAAAAAATACGCCAACACCAAAGCGCTAGCAGCTGGCGAACAGTCCGGAATGGATATTGCGGACCAGCAAACCATTATCGACCTTGCGCAAGGTAATGATGATTATCATCTCAAATTTGGCTTCATATTCATCGTCTGCGCGACAGGGAAAAGCGCCGCGCAGATGAATGCGATGCTGCAACAGCGACTGAGCAACAGTCGTGATATCGAGCTGAGTAATGCTGGAGAAGAGCAGCGTAAAATTTTTAATATACGTCTACATAACTTTGCCTAGGAGCGAGTGAATGAGCCAAATTACTACCCATATTCTTGATACGACACGCGGCAAGCCAGCGGCTAACGTTGCAATTAGCTTGTTTAAACAAGATGGTGATTGGACCAAGTTAGGTGACGGCGTCACCAACCAAGATGGCCGCTTACCGGGCTTATTAAGTGATGATGTCGTGCTAGCTGCGGGGGTTTATAAACTACACTTTGCCACTGCAAGTTACTTTACCGCCAATAATGAAACGGGCTTTTATCCCTATGTTGATATCGTGTTTGAAATAGACGCATCTGGCATTCATTATCATGTGCCATTGCTGTTAACTGCTTACGGCTATTCTACGTATCGAGGTAGCTAACGAATGGCTAGCGAAGCGATAGTTCCGATGCCACTAACCGCGCAAGCATTTGCGCCCTTTGGTGATGTTCTTGAGGTGAATGAGCACGGGGAGCAGTTTGCGATTAACCAAGGATTTACCACGCGATACCATCGACTCGGTGATGTCGAATGTGCGGGGGATCATAGCGTTGGCATTATTAGTATTTTTCGCTCCACACCACTGCCATTACCGATTAAAATTACAATGATGGAGCGTCACCCATTAGGGTCGCAAGCGTTTATTCCAATGAGTGGGCAGCCATATTTAGTGGTTGTGGCTCCTAAAGGCGACTTTGAACCAAATAAGATAAAAGTATTTTTAGCGGCGGCTAATCAAGGGGTCAACTACCATACGGGTACATGGCATCACTTTTGTTTAGCGCTTAACCAAGTCAGTGATTTTGTGGTGATTGACCGTCAAGGTGACGGCAATAATTGCGATGAAATCGTATTAGAAGAAAGTAAACAATTTACCATTAACATTTGATTAATTAGCAATTTAGAATAACCAGAATTTACTGGAAAGAAAAAAAAGTGGCAGGATGACCACTAAAGTAGCCTCCCGATACAAGGGTTCATTGACGAACTCGGCGGTCACTTTCCTCAGTTGCCCAGCAAAGAGAAGATTAGAGTACTATGATAAACAACACAACAGTAGCGTTTCGCGGAGAGATACTTCATTTTCTCAGCGATCCAGCCAAAGGAAGCGACAACAGCCATCAGTATTTTGAAGATGGTGTATTAGTGGTGACTGATGGTTTAGTTGAATCGGTTGGCCCGGCTAGCGAGGTGCTAGCAACCCTGCCGAGTAACGTTGAAATCAAACAACATCAAAACGGTTTATTGATCCCAGGATTTATAGACACTCATATTCATTATCCACAAACCGAGATTATCGGATCATACGGCGAACAGTTATTGGAATGGTTAGAGACTTATACCTTCCCAACCGAATCTCAATTTGGCGATTGTGAATTTGCCGCACCGCGTGCCCAGTTTTTCTTAGATCAACTGATGGCGAATGGCACCACCACCGCATTGGTTTTTGGCACAGTGCATCCACAATCAGTTGATGCCTTCTTTGGGCAAGCCCAAGCGATGAATGTGCGGATGATTTGCGGCAAGGTGATGATGGATTCCAACGCCCCAGACAACCTCAAAGATACTCCGCTGTCGAGCTATGACGATTCTAAAGCGCTGATTGAAAAATGGCATGGTAACGGCCGATTACATTACGCGGTCACGCCACGTTTTGCGCCAACAAGCAGCAGTGAACAATTGCACAAAGCCGGGCAGTTACTCAAAGAATATCCCGATGTGTTTATGCATACTCATTTGTCAGAAAACAAAAATGAGTGCCAATGGGTCAGCGAATTATTCCCTGATTGTGAAAACTATCTCGATGTTTATGATCAACATGGATTGTTAAGTAATCGTAGTGTTTTCGCTCATGGTATACATTTGTGTGATAGTGAGTACCAACGTCTCAGTGATACTGATTCATCGTTATCGTTCTGTCCGACCTCTAACCTGTTCTTAGGAAGCGGCTTGTTCGACTTGAAGAAAGCAGAGCAATACAACATTGATGTTGGCTTGGGCACCGATGTCGGCGGCGGCACTAGTTTTTCACAACTACAATCACTTAACGAAGCATACAAAATTCAGCAATTACGCGGCGATAAACTCACCGCAATGAAGTCGTTCTTCTTGGCCACATTAGGCGGTGCCCAAGCACTGGATTTAGACCACAAAATTGGTAATTTCGAACACGGTAAGGAAGCCGATTTTGTCATTTTAGATTATCACAGCACCGATCTAATGCGGGTAAGAATGAACAAAACCACCAGCATTGACGAGCGCTTATTTGTATTAAGCATTATTGGCGACGACCGCGCGGTGAAACACACCTATATCATGGGCGAGTTAATGCACGACCGTGATAACCGGAAACCGTCTGTATTGTAATTAATCTCACACGAGGAAAAGCATGGATCCCTATATTACTGAATGGCTAAATTTGGCCTTACGTTTTGCTCACGTTATCACTGGAATAGCATGGATTGGTGCTTCTTTTTACTTTGTGTGGCTCGATAATCACTTACAAAAGCCGCCACAATGGAAAGACGATAGAGGCATTATTGGCGATCTGTGGGCGGTTCATGGTGGCGGTTTCTATGAAATTGCCAAATATAAGCATGGGCCTGAGAAAATGCCAGAGATCTTGCATTGGTTCAAGTGGGAAGCGTATAGCACGTGGCTAACAGGCATGGTGTTACTAAGCCTGATGTTTTATGTCGGTGCGGATATCTATTTGATTGACCCGAGCGTTGCGCAGCTGTCACAAGGAATGGCGATAGCGATTGGTGTTGGCGTGATTGTTGGTGGTTGGGTGGTGTATGACCTGTTGTGTCGTACTAAACTCGCCAGCAATGGGTTAGTGCTTGGCTTGATATTAATGGTGCTAATCACTGCACTGTCTTATTATTTGAGCCAAACCTTTAGTGCTCGCGGCGCGTTTATGCATGTCGGCGCGGTGATTGGCACCATCATGGCGGGTAATGTGTTCTTTACCATCATGCCATCGCAGCGGGCGCTAGTTGATTGCGTGACGCGCGGCGTTGCTGCTGATCCCTCGTGGGGTGCTAAGGCAAAACTGCGCTCGACTCATAATACCTATCTTACCTTACCACTCATTTTTATTATGATTAGTAATCACTATCCGATGATCTTTAACCACCAGTATAACTGGGCAGTGCTGATGGCGGTATTTGTCATTACAGCATTGATTCGTCAGTATTTTGTAGCTCGTCATAAAGGCAACCAGCGGTTGATCGTTCCTATTTTAGCAACAGTGTTGACCATTGCCTTAGCGGTGATTATCGCGCCTAAAAAATCACAACAACACGATACAGCGGAGCGTATTGAGCCAGCTAAAGTGAAGGAGATCATCAATGCGCGCTGCACCACTTGTCACTCGAAAAACAACAGCGATAACGTATTTATCACCGCCCAAGGTGGGATTGTTCTCGATACTCTAGATGACATGGCGCGAATGGCACCTCGGATTCAGGCGCGCGCCGTTGACGCCAAAGATATGCCATTTATGAATAAGACAAAAATAACACCCGAAGAACGGGACTATCTAGCACAATGGATTGCGCAAGGTGCGGTGATTAAATAGCGCGTAAGTCATTCGATTACGGATTCCCCCTAAGCTCTCCAGCCTGTATTTTCAATAAGCTTGGGTATATAATCCCTTCTTTAGCATGAGGTATTAGGATTATAATGAGTACTGTCGATATTCTTCAGAGCAGCAAAAAAGACCCTGGTGGTCGCATTCGTCAAAAGAATCAATTAGTGATTATTGCGGCGGCAGAAGAAGAGTTTTTAACCTTCGGTTTTAAAGGGGCATCGATGAAGCGTATTGCCGAACGTGCCGAATTACCTCGCGCCAATATTCATTATTATTTCAAAAACAAACTCGATTTGTACGCCTCCGTTCTTGGCGATATTGTTGAAACGTGGGATGCTACCATTGCCACTATTAATCCTGATGACGACCCAAAAACAACGTTAAGCGCTTATATTCGCGCAAAAACGATGTCATCCAAGAATAACCCTAACGCATCACGAATTTTTGCCAGTGAAATTATCCACGGCGCGCCGCATATAAGCGAGTTTCTTAAGAGCGACTATCGCGCGACCATTCATAATATTACCAATGGTATTCAGTCTTGGATTGATCAGGGTAAGATGGATCCGATAAATCCCATGCACCTGTTGTTTATGATTTGGGGATCGACCCAACATTACGCCGATTTTGGGGTACAGGTATTAGCCGCGATGAATAAGAGCGAGCTAACCGATGATGACTTTGAAGAAATTAATAAATCAATCACCCAAATAATCCTTAAAGGATGTGGGCTCAATTAATTGTAGCGTTTAAGCTATAATATTTCGTTTAATACATAAATGGACTTAACATGAAGAAAATAGTATTCCCTCTAATTGCGGTGGCAGCTGTTGCCGCTATTGCTCCTAAATTCGTTGGCTCACAAGTTGATACTGCACTTAATGACTTCGTTGCTCACGTCAATACAATGCCGGGTTATACCGCAAAATTAAGCCAGATTGAAACGTCATGGTTTGCGACCACTGCTCAAGTTAATGTGGCGTTAGATGTTGCTGGTTATAGCGATGCTCAATCGAGCGAAAATAGCGAAGCGCCATCTATCATGATCGACTTTGATGCGAGTCATGGCCCTATTTTGTTTGGTCATCACAGCGGTCTTGGTTGGGCTGGCTGGAGCGCAAAAATCAATGCGGAAGACTTTAGAGAGCAACTAACGTGGGCAGCAGAGACACCTCTTTATCAATTGTCTTCAATAATGGGCCTATTAGGGGATCATTCTTTCTCTGATATGATTCCTGAAATTAGCATGGTAGCTGACGATAGCGCGATGCTAAAAGTGAGCGCTTATAACGGACAGGGCACCTATGACTCTGCTGGGTTAGCCTATTCTGGTCAAAGTGAATCAATGACAGCCGAGATCCCACAATACTCCATCGCTATTGAAGGGCTTGCTGTTGATTTGAACATGAAAGCAACCTTTGCTGAGATGAACGAACAGGGGATTTATGACGGTGATACCAAAGTTAATCTGGGTAGTGTTGCCATATCATCACCTGAAGGCGAAGCGCTTGTTTCACTAGTCAATGCATATATCACCACAATCAGCGATATTAACGACAAGAAAACTCTCGGCAGTCTCGCCATGTTTTATGGCGCTGATAGCATCGAATCTAGCTCTTTTAAGGGACAGGATGTCGGGCTTGATCTTGAGTTTAGTCATTTAAGCGCAAGCGTATTTAAAGAGTGGCAGTCTTTTAGTAAGGAGATTGAGACCTCTGTGCCGGAAACGTTGGCGCTCGATATGGAAGAGTTTATGCAGGTTAATCTATTAACCTTGTTATTAGAACAACCGCAAATAAATTTGACGAGCCTTCGCGCGACGTTACCTGAGGGTAAAGTTTCGAGTCACTTAAACACCACGCTTGTCGGTATTGATGCCTTACCTGATGATCTTCAGGATATTGGTTTTTGGATCTCTCATGCTCAAATGGATGGAAAAATTGAAGGGGATAAAGCTGCCGTTGAGTTTGTTGCCTCACAATTGATGAAGGTTCAGATGCTCGAAGGTCAAAATGAAGACGAGTTGAGCCAAGAAGAGCGCGACCAACTTAACCAAGCAGCATCACAACAAACCCAAGGTATGCTGGGCATGCTAACGCAGCAAGGCATGGTAAAAGCGACTGACACACATTATGTCTCAGAGCTGTTGTTTGAAGACAGTCAGTTTAAAGTGAATGGCAATGTGATCCCACTGCCAATTCCTGGGGCACAGTAGACATCAACAATAAACCACTTAGCCTCGCGGATAAGTGGTTTATGGCTTATACCATTTGCATTTAATAACTGACCACTTGTACTCGTTAAAATTGACGACTACGGCGTTGCTCTCAATCCCAATAGCCCGCTATTGGTCATTCGAGCGCCTTGTTCTCGACTATTTTCTCTTCGCACAACAAGATCAAATAATTAATACAAATGGTATTAAATCCCTGCATCAGTAAAAGCTTGTGACACGATTTGCTGAGCTTGGGCGATTATCTCGCTCAAATGTGCTTCGCTAGTAAAGCTTTCGGCATAGATCTTATATATATCTTCGGTGCCTGATGGGCGCGCTGCAAACCAACCATTATTACTCACCACTTTAATACCACCGATAGCGGCGTTGTTGCCTGATGCATGGCTGAGTATTGATTCAATTTTTTCACCAGCAAGCTCCGTGGCCGTAATTGCGCTGGCATCAATGGTGGATAGCACTCGTTTTTGTTCGATATTAGCAATGGCTTCTACGCGGCCATAAAATGGTGCGCCAAGTTGCTCAACGAGTTCGAGATAATATTGATGAGGGTTTTTACCCGTGACAGCCAATATCTCAGCAGCTAGCAAAGTCATAATGAAGCCGTCTTTATCGGTGGTCCAACAGCGACCATCTTTCGCTAAAAAGGCGGCGCCAGCACTTTCTTCGCCGCCAAAGGCGTAGCTACCATCCGCTAAACCATCAACGAACCATTTGAAGCCTACAGGCACTTCAGACAAAGGACGTTGGATAAGAGCTGCCACACGGTCGATGAGTGAACTCGACACTAGTGTTTTCCCTATTTTACAGTCATCAGACCAATCTCGATGGGTCATTAAGTAATGAATAGCTACCGCAAGGTAATGGTTTGGATTCATTAAACCGCCAGTCGGGGTAACAATACCGTGACGATCAAAGTCAGGATCGTTGCCAACGGCGAGATCAAACTTGTCTTTCATTTCGATCAACCCTGTCATCGCATAAGACGATGAGCAATCCATCCGAATTTTGCCATCTTTATCTAACGGCATAAAGGCAAAACTGGCATCCACGACATCGTTTACCACGGTGAGATTTAAGTTGTAATGAGACTTTATGTACGGCCAGTAATCGATCCCTGCGCCGCCTAATGGGTCAACGCCAATATTAATGTTGGCATCAGAAATGGCTTTCATGTCGATAACTTGCTCGAGATCGTCACAATATAGGGCAATGAAATCTTGTTTGGTCAGCAGTGGCGACGACGTTGCTTGTGCAATGGTGAGTTGTTTCACCATTGCTAAGTTATTATTGATCAGCACGTTTGCATCTTGCTCAATCAGCTTGGTTATTTCGCCTTCTGCTGGGCCACCGTGCGGTGGGTTGTATTTGATGCCGCCATCGGTTGGTGGGTTGTGCGATGGCGTAATGATTAGACCATCAGCTTGTTGTTGATTATTGCGGTTGAAATTAATTATCAATCGAGAAATCGTAGGTGTAGGCGTGTAGCCGTTATCCTGCTGAACAATTACTTGTACGCCGTTGGCAATAAGAACGCACAGCGCGCTATTAAAAGCAGGCTCACTAAGGGCGTGAGTGTCCTTGCCTAAAAATAATGGTCCCGTTATATTATTGCTGTTACGATAGTTAACAACAGCTTGGCAAATAGCGACGATGTGTGATTGATTAAAACTACTATCACTCGCTTTACCGCGGTGACCTGATGTGCCAAAACTGACATGTTGCGCTTGGCGGGCCATATCAGGGCTGAGGGTGTAGTATTGACTGACTAATTTAGCAATGTTGACACGTTCTGAGGCGTTTACTGGCTTACCTGCGCGCGGATGAATACTCATGATTGTCCTAATCTAGTTGAAGCTAATGATGCCCTATTTGGCTTTTAAATACTCGTTTATTGTCATGCAGTATAGCGAATAATAACACTAAGATGTTAGAACCTAACAATAAATTCTTAGAAATTTAGGGGGAAAGATGCGATTAACTGATGTGGTGATTTTAGATGGAGCTCGAACCGCAATCGGTTCATTTGGCGGCAGCTTATCTTCATTTTCTCCGGCGCAACTGGGGAGTTTTGCAGCGCGAGCAGCAGTTGCGCGCTCAAAGGTCGATGTCTGTGATATCGACCATGCGGTATTTGGACACATCATCACGACCTCTCCCCAAGATGCTTATCTCGCACGTCACATTAGCCTAAGTATTGGTATGTCACACGCTTCTACCGCTTTTAATGTTAATCGTTTGTGTGGTTCGTCGATTCAGTCGGTGATCTCCGCCGCGCAGCTTATTATGGCTGGAGATAGTAATATCGCGTTAGCTGGTGGCGCCGAAAGCATGAGTCAGGGCGCATATATATTGACTAAAGCGCGTAAAGGATTACGTATTGGCGATGGCACCATGGTCGACTTAACATTGGGCATCCTAAGCGATCCATTTGGTAGCGGTCACATGGGAATGACTGCCGAGAACATCACCACAAAATTTGATTACACCCGCAAAGATCTCGATAACTTTGCGGTACTGAGTCAGCAAAAAGCCAGTCTTGCGATAGCTAAAGGACGATTTAAACAACAAATCGTGCCAATAGAAGTTAAGCGCGGCCATAAAACTATAACCTTCGCGGTAGATGAACATGTTCGCGCCGATACCAGCCTAAAATCCTTATCGACACTAAAACCAGCCTTTAAAGAAGACGGTTTCGTAACGGCTGGTAACTCTTCAGGGCTTAACGATGGCGCAGCGGCATTGTTGTTAACTAGCGCCAGCGAAGCACGTGAGCGAGGGCTAAAGCCCCGCGCGCGTTGTATTAGTTATGCTTTTTCAGGTGTTGCTCCAGACATGATGGGGCTTGGTCCGGTAAAAGCGGTCAATCTAGCCCTCATTAAGGCGGGATTGAGTATCAACGATATTGATGTGATTGAGTCTAATGAAGCCTTTGCGGCACAGGCGTTAGCAGTTAGCGAATCACTCGGTTTTCCGCTCGATAAAGTTAACCCTAATGGCGGTGCGATTGCGCTTGGACACCCGGTTGGTGCAACAGGTAGCATGCTGATTATTAAAACGTTAGCAGAGCTCGAGCGGGTGGATGCCCGTTATGGCTTAATCACGATGTGTATCGGTGGCGGACAAGGAATTTGTTTGATAATAGAGCGATTAAAGTAACCGTAGTTGCAATTTATTGTGTTAATATTATGTTGCGTAGGGAGGCGCTAACCTGGGCATATTCAGGGGGGAGATGTGTTGATATAGCAACGGACATAGTTCAAATGAAGTTAATTTTGAGGCGTATTTATGGCGAACCTAAGCAAACAATTTGTTTTTTTAATGGCGATTTTATTCGCTGAAACCGTGGTGTTATCTTTCGTTTATGACACTTACCTTGCAATGCTAATGATTGGTTTACCGACCGCACTAATTAGTATCTTTATGTTGACGCAACAACCCAATGCAGCACTCACCCGACATTGTGTAGCCTTAGCTACTATGATTTTTGTCTGCCTTCATATCCATCAAATGAATGGCCTCATCGAAATACATTTCGAGTTATTTATTCTTTTAGCATTCTTAATTGTGATGCGCGATTGGCGAGTCTATATCTCGGCATTGTTGTTAGTTGGAGCGCACCACATCTCATTTTATCTGATGCAAACCAACGATGTCGGTGTCTATGTCTTTAGCCAAGACCGCCTCGTGTTTAGCAATGTTATCATTCATGCTGTCTATTTCGCGATTGAATGTGTGGTGGCTGGTTACATTGCCAAAATGCTTGATGAAGAACGCGTTGTTGGCGATAATTTATCGCAAGCGGCAATCGAGATCACGGGTAACCCTGATGTTGTCGACTTAAAGGTACGTATCGAGAGCAATGGCAATCCGGTGTTAGATAACTTCAATAACCTGCTAGCAACGCTAGATAATGTTATTTCAAATATTCAGAGTCAATCCACTGATTTTCTTACCAATGCCAATAATCTGATTACGGCCCGCGACGATTTACAAGCATCCTCGGATACCAAGCAAAACGAGACTAATATTATCGCGTCATCTGCTGAGCAGATGGCTGTAACGGTTACTATGATATCTCAAGATACTGATATGTTAAGTGAGTCGATAGGTGAGGCTAATAATAAGACCACCTCGGCAAGCCATAAAATGGCTGATGTTCATGAGCAAAATACCACGCTTGCTCAGCAGCTCAAGAAAACTGAAGAAGACATTACACAATTGGCAAATGCTAGCGGCACCATTAATACCGTGTTGTCTGAAATCACTGGCATTGCAGAACAAACCAATTTACTCGCGCTTAATGCGGCTATTGAGGCGGCACGTGCTGGTGAGCAGGGACGCGGCTTTGCTGTCGTAGCCGACGAAGTTAGAGCGCTAGCGAATCGTACTAAAGAAAGCACTAACAAAGTTGGTGAAACGTTAGCAAGTTTAGAGAATTACTCACAGCGCTCTACTGAATCGATGAACAGTTCAATTGATACGGTCGATAACATACTGTCAATTGTTTCAGAGGCGCATATTCAAATTGGTGATGCGTCACAACTTGTTGCGCAATCGAATGATTTAGCGAGCAGTGTAGCCAGTGCAGTGCAGCAGCAATCGGCGACGACTCAAGAAATAGCCAGTAGCTCTGAAGAGCTAAGACGATCGGTGGAAGACGATGTCAATAAAGTCGAAATCATCTCGGTGCAAGCGGAAAATATTGGTGAGTCGTGCCAGAAAATGAGTGAGAGCATTGCCAGCTTCAGATAGTCAAATACCACGTCGTTATTATGTGTTGGTCGGCGTGTGGTTAATTAGTATGGTGGCTGCGTTTTCTTATATTGTGCAGCAGCGCTTGGTGAGCTTTGACCCTCAGTTCACCTTGCTCAATGCACCGACTCAAGAACTCTTGAGTCAATTGGCGGATGTGTATCCAGACTCATTGTCACGCACCATTTTTCATTTTTATGATGATGGCTGTCATTGCACCACACTTACCGCTGAGCATCGCGTCGCGATCGATGTTGTTGCTAAGCTCGATAATTTTAATGTCGTGTATGTCGATGTTAGCAGCCGTGCACTAATGAATATCATCCCTGCGTCCCCTGCGATATTAATCACCGACACCGTCGGTGATTTATTATATGTTGGACCGTATGCGACGGGACTAGATTGTTCAGCAAACAACAGTTTGATCGACGTAGTCCTGAATAATTTTCGCCAAGGTTTCTCGTTGCCAACAATTATCAGTGACGCCAAAGGGTGTTATTGCCAGCGCTAAGGCCAATCAATCGATTGGCCTCCAATCGTTAAAAATGAATAACAGTACGGATACTTTCGCCTGAGTGCATCAAGTCAAATGACTCATTAATTTGCTCTAGTGGCATGGTGTGGGTGATGAAATGATCGAGTTTAAACTCACCGGCTAAGTAGCGTTCAACGTAATTGGGTAATTCACTACGTCCTTTAACACCACCGAATGCGGTGCCACGCCAAACACGACCAGTCACTAGTTGGAACGGCCGTGTTGAGATTTCTTGTCCTGCGCCAGCGACGCCGACAATGATCGACTCGCCCCAGCCTTTGTGACAACACTCTAACGCACTGCGCATTACATCGACGTTGCCGATACATTCAAACGAATAATCAACGCCGCCGTCGGTTAGCTCAACAATCACGTCTTGAATTGGCTTGTCGTAATTTTTAGGGTTAATACAATCGGTAGCCCCAAGTTTCTTGGCGAGCTCAAATTTTGACTCGTTAATATCAATCGCAATTATACGTGATGCTTTGGCCATTGCTGCGCCAATCACGGCTGATAGCCCGATGCCACCAAGGCCAAAGATCGCAACGGTGTCGCCTTCTTCTACTTTAGCGGTGTTCATTACTGCGCCCATACCAGTTGTTACGCCACAGCCCAGCAGACACACTTCTTCCAACGGCGCGTCTTTATTCACTTTGGCTAAGGATATTTCCGGTAACACGGTATATTCAGAGAATGTTGAACAGCCCATGTAATGAAATATTGGTTGGCCGTCTTTGTAGAAACGGGTGGTGCCATCGGGCATTAAGCCTTTACCTTGGGTTTCGCGAATTTTCTGACAGAGGTTGGTTTTACCGGAGGTACAGAATTTACATTCACCACACTCTGGGGTGTATAGCGGGATCACGTGATCGCCAACCGCAACGCTAGTCACGCCTTCACCTATTTGCTCGACGATACCACCACCTTCATGGCCAAGGATCACCGGGAATATGCCTTCTGGATCTTCACCAGACAAGGTAAATGCATCGGTGTGACATACACCAGAGGCGACTATTTTTACTAACACTTCGCCTTTCTTGGGCAGCATGACATCTATTTCTTCAATAGATAGTGGTTGATTTGGGCCCCACGCGATAGCGGCTTTTGATTTGATAAATTGTTGCGACATGATTGATTACCTATGATTGCAGTTGGATCTATTATATTTGTTTCTGTAGTAATGATAATATAGCAATATTGAAAATTACTTTTACCATATGGTAATAATGGGGCGCGATGCAATGGCAGGGGATTAGTGAATTTGTAGCGGTGGCTGAAACGCAAAGCTTTACGCAAGCGGGTGCCAAGCTGGGGATTTCGACCGCGCAGATTAGTCGACAGGTGAGTGCGTTAGAGCAACGGTTAAACATCAAGCTGTTGTATCGTACCACGCGCAATGTCTCGGTGACGCAAGAAGGGCAATTATTCTATCAGCACTGTCGTAGTGTGCTCGATGGCTTGCAAGCAGCGGAACACGCGATATCGAACCTACAGACCAAACCGCAAGGAAAGATCCGTTTCAGTGCGCCAGTGACTTATGGCGAGCAGATGATTTTACCTATTGCCAATGATTTTATGCTGTTGTATCCAGAAATTGAAATTGAAGCGCACCTCACTAATCGCCGGGTCGATATGATTGAACAAGGGTTTGATATCGCGATCAGAATAGGTCATTTATCAGATTCTAGCATGATGGCGAAAAGGCTAACCACGCGCGTTAGCCATGTCTGCGCTGCGCCGAGTTATCTTAAGCGCATGGCTAAGCCTAAAAATATTGCCGAATTGGTGAACCATCAATGCTTATTAGGAACCGTCGATTATTGGCGTTTTAGTCAGGACAAGCAGCTGAGGGTTAATGGTCGAGTTCGGTACAATAGCGGTTTTGCATTGTTAGATGCTGCCTTAAAAGGGCTAGGTATTGTCCAGTTACCCGATCATTATGTAACGCAGCATCTCGCGCAAGGTGCTCTGGTTGAGCTATTACCAGAGTTTAGAGCAGAGCCTGAATTGATCTCCGCTATCTATCCTCACAATCGCCAGTTGTCACCTAAGATAAGGTTGTTTGTGGAATATTTGAATGAACAGGTTGGCCATAATCATGGCCGCTAGCTGTTGTCTTGCGAGTTATCTTTACGACTGAAATCGTATTATACTCGCCGCTATTAATTAGTCGTAATACGATTACGACTATTCCATTAAGTCCTATATTTTGAGTTTCCATATGAATTACATCGATATTTTTCCAATGATTGCCGTAGGTTGGGGTGTTCTGTCCCTTTTTTGTATTCGCTTTGGTGAAGACGCCCCAAGACAATATAATAAATTGACCATTGTCTTATTGGCCCTGTCCTGGGGGTATTTGATGAGTTGTGCGCCACTGTTTCGGGAACATCAGTACATTGCGCCACAAATGGAAACTTATATTGCGATAGTCGCTGCGCTGTTGTCGATCGAGGTGTGGTTTATATTTATCTCTACGTTGTTAGCAGTTGGTTTGGCAAAGAAAGCACATGATCCTGAGAACAAAGCTTTCTTACCTGATTGGCATTTACCGATTAGAAAATTCTTTATTCCTGGATGGCAGCTGATCGCAGTTGCTAATATAGTTAACGCAGCGTATTATTTTTTTGTAGATAAATTAAACTTAGTTTAAGTATTTAGAACAAGGGATTAGTATGAATAAGTATTGTGTTGTTGGTACGTTAGCACTGTTATTACAAGGATGTGGCGGCTCAAGTGGTTCGAGTTCGACCAATATTGAACCTGTTACTCAGGAGTTAATCGTGCGTGGCGATTTATCTCCGTCTAATGAGCAATCGGTGGCATTAGTCGCTAGTTTTGGCGGCGATAGCTCTGATTTAGCGACCATAAAGTGGACTCAGATATCGGGACCTAGTGTCGAGTTATTGTCGGATGATACGGCGGTGATTGCCTTTGATCTCGAGACGGCTGGCGATTATGAATTCTCGGTAAGTTACACCACCAGTGCTAATCAGACCCATACTAAATCGGTGAGTTATACCACCAGTGAAGCGACAAAAATTCTCAATGTTCGCCGCGATCAAGTGGCGAGAGCGGGCAGTCGAGTGTCGCTTAAGCTGAGTGCGCCACGTGATCCTCAAACCGGTGATGTGGTGGATGGTTCATACACCAACGTGGTGTGGAGCCAAACAACGGGCGCGACAGCAACGTTAGACGCCAGTAATACTAATGCTCTCACCGCAATTTTTACCGCGCCAGCAGTGGCTACAGATCAATTGCTTAGCTTTTCAGTGAGCGCATTACATCCCAATGGCGATACTTATACCGATAATGCTTATGTGTTGGTGCAAAGTATTGCCAGCTTCCCAACCGATGCTTATTTTGATGAAACCGTCTCTAAGATAAAGCCTTACAATGCGACTACGGCTCGGGCCAATGCGCTCAGAGATTGTGTCTATAGTAATTATTTTGCAAGTCCGTGCTCGTTTAATCAATTGAACTTACTTGGCCAAGATCATACCAGCCCGACAGTCGATGACATCATGGACCGCGTCATTGTCTCTCATCAGTGGATGGGGGATAATTTTAGAGCATTCTTAGAAAACGAAGACGCTAACGGTGATTTTAAGAAACTACTACGATCGGTGAGTGCCATTGTTATCTCTTATGATATTCGCCCGTCTTTTTATTGGGCTATTTCTGGCGCGATTTATCTCGACGCTGAAAATTTGTGGCTAACACCAGCTCAGCGTGATGTTATCGACGTGGCACCGGATTATCGCAGCGATTTTGGCTCTGATCTGCAATACATCATGCCGTGGCGCTACGTTAAAGATAATGATTATGCGGGTAGCTACTATCCTAAAGATTTAAGGATTAGCCGCAGCACCGCCGATATCATGCCAGATTTAGCCTCATTACTTTATCACGAGCTAGCTCATGCTAATGACTATATTGCGGTAACGACTTATGGTCAAATCACCGAATCGAGTATTTTAGCTGAAATAAACAAACGCTATAACGCTCAAACATTTATTTCTGATCAACTCACAGCAGCCTATCCAAAACAGAGTGGCGAAATGGCATCGTTAGCGCAGGTTAATTTTCATGGCGCGACCGCTTCTTCAACGCAAAAAAGCTATCTACCACAAGATATCGTTGGCTTTTACGCGACTGATACCGCGGCGATGGAATATGGCTATAGTTCGCAGTTTGAAGATGCGGCAACATTATTTGATGCCACGATGATGAGCGCACGATATGGCATTGAGCGAGACGAGGCAGTGACACCACCATATGATAGTGATGTCGGCGATGATTCACTGATGATTGCGTGGGGGCAGCGTGGACGCGTTAAGGCGGCACATGTCGAGCCTCGGGTTAAATATGTACTCGAGCGTATCATGCCATCACTCGATGCCGATGCGATATTGGCGAGCTTGCCAGACGTTCGTCAAATGCCGACCGATGTTAACTGGTATGACGCGGTCGACTTAGACGCCAGCCCACAAGCGCCGAAAGTTCAATCTGCTCGCTCTCTACTGCCGCCTGCGCGTAGACGCCCAATCGCGTTAGATATAAAACAACGGTATAAATAAGACCAAAGTAACAGTGACCAAACGCGCTTTTATTGGCTATTATGTCAATAAGCGCGTTTTTTGTATTTAAGGATTGTTTAAAGTGATAAAGAAATTAGCCATCGTTGGTGGTACTCATGGCAATGAGTTTACAGGGATTTACTTGCTTAAAAAATGGCTTAATACGCCTGAGGTGGTTGCTAGAGATAGTTTTAACACTGAGATGTTAATGGCTAATCCACAAGCCTATGGCCAAAACAAACGTTATATCGACCATGACTTGAATCGCTGTTTCTCGGTCGCCGATTTAGCCGATGACTCACTCGATAGTATTGAGCAGCGCCGCGCGAAAGAGATCAATCAGCAGTTGGGGCCTAAAGGCGCTCCGCGCATCGATTTTATTATCGACTTGCACACCACAACATCGAACATGGGGCCGACATTACTGATGACCAAGAAGGGCAAGTTTTATAATCAACTCGCCGCTTATGTCAAAATGCATATGCCTGACGCGATGATTTCGTGTGATGAAGACGATAAGAGTAATGAAGAACATCATTTTTTATCAACCGTTGCGTTGGACAGCGTGATGGTAGAAGTTGGACCGGTTAATCAATCAGTATTGAGTCATGAAGTGTTTGAACAATCGGCGCAGATGACCTTGCTCATTTTAGACTTTGTGGAATTGTATAATCGTGACCAAGTGCCAGAATTACCTGAAACGATTGATGCCTTTCGTTATCTTGAAAGCATTAAGTTACCGCTAACCGCCGATGGTGAGCGCGCCGGTATGGTGCATCGTAATATTCAGAATCAAGATTTTAAGATTATAGAACCCGGACAGCCAATTTTTGTGACCTTTAGTGGCCAAGAAATTTGTTATGAAGGCGATAAAGCGGTTTATGGTTCGTTCATCAATGAAGCGGCTTATTACGATAATAATTTAGCAATGTCGTTACTCGAAAAAATTACCCTTAGCACTCGATAGTGATGGTTAAGTTTTTCTTTTATCTGCATTTAGTTGGCTTGGGCTTAATCGCCTTTGGCCTCTATTTACTGTTACTAACCGATGCCGCGGGTGATATCAGTGGCATGGTAATGCTCAGTACTGCCCTCGGGATTGGCGGCGTGATGATCTCGCCTTATCCCGTGATTAAGTTTATTGCGTGGAGCAAGCGACAACAGCACTAGATCTACTGCGTAAAAACAAGGATAATTGCCGCGTTAATTTTTAAGGTGGCAACATGTCTCAACAAAACTCTTCTTCTGACCATTCACCGCAATTTGATCTTCGTTTTGGTGGCACCAAACGGCTTTATGGTCAAGACGCGGTGGCCAAGCTCGCCAAATCTCATGTGTGTGTTGTTGGTATTGGTGGTGTCGGTTCATGGGCTGCTGAAGCGCTTGCACGTAGCGCTATTGGTGAGATCACTCTGATCGATCTTGATGACATTTGCGTGAGCAATGTTAACCGTCAAATTCATGCACTGAGCGGCACTATCGGTCAATCGAAGGTTGAAGTGATGGCCCAGCGTATTCGCGCGATAAACCCTGATTGTAAAGTGAATGAGATTGAAGACTTTATCGAAGCGGATAATTTGAGTGAGTTAATTACTAAAGACTTTGACTATGTGATTGATGCTATCGACAGTATTCACGCCAAGGTGTCTTTAGTGGCGTATTGTAAGCGTTACAAAATAAAAATCATTACTGTGGGCGGTGCTGGTGGTCAGACGGATCCAACGCAGATCCAAGTTTGTGATTTAGCCAAAACCTTTAACGATCCGCTGGCCGCTAAAGTGCGCAATGAGTTACGCCGTCATCATAATTTTACCCGAAACCTCAAGCGCCGCTTTCAAGTGGAGTGTGTGTTTTCAACTGAGCAACTGAGCTATCCGCAAGCCGATGGCAGTGTATGCGCTCAAAAGCCTACCGCCGATGGCCCAATGAAAATGGATTGTGCCAGTGGTTTTGGCGCAGCAACCGTAGTAACCGCCAGTTTTGGTTTTGTTGCCGTCGCTCAGGTGATTAAAAAATTAACCACCGTGACTTAAAGCCATACCTTTAATTTCGCCGATAATCGCACGGATGCCATTGCCTCGTGATGGGCTCAGGTGATTGAGTAATCCGAGTTGATTAAAAAACTCTTCACAGTCAAAGTTAGCCGCCTCTGCCAGTGGTAAGTCTTGATAAGCCTCGACGATAATGGCGATTAAGCCTTTCACTATTTTGGCATCGGAACTGATGTTGAGTTCGAGTGAACCGTTACTTACGGTAGCGTAGAACCAGACGTTACTTTCACATCCTGACAAGAGTACCTGATCAATTTTTAGTTCGTCATGCATCGCTGGTTGTTGCTTACCGAGTCGTAAGATGTGGCGGTAACGATCTTCCCAACCTCTTAGCGCGCTAAATTTCTCGATTAGCGCTTGTTGATGTACCGAATAGCTCATTACTTCTTTTTCGCGTTAAATGCAGCCATTTGCTCATCGGTTGCTGGCAATTGATGATTGGCTTTCCATTCGCTGTAAGGCATGCCGTAAACTCGCTCGCGTGCTTGGTCATCGCTAACATCAACGCCTTGCTTATCGGCTTCACTTTTATACCATTTTCCTAAACAATTACGACAAAAATCAGCCAAAATCATCAGGTCGATATTTTGAACGTCTTTGTTATTGTCTAAGTGACTTAACAAGCGGCGAAAAGTAGCTGCATCGAGTGCATCTTGGGTTTGTTGGTCGAGTGATTGCATGATAAGAGAAGCCTTTAAAAGAAAGGCGTCATGATATCAGTGGCTGTTATGGTTAATCAACCTGAGTTGAGGTTAATCAAATATTCTACTTCAGGTAATGATATATCCATCGACGAAGCGATAGTATTGATGCGGACACGGTCTTGATGTTCCATCATGCTTGAACCATCGGAAAATAGGTAGCAGGCAACAATAATATCTTGTTTCGCCTTGGGGCTCAGCTGGATTGAATGCTGCTTAATAAAGGGTAGCGTTGGATGTTCGCCGCTAGTGATGGCGGCCAATTCGGTATCGATATCCTGTGAGGTGATTTCGATTAAGCCAAAGCGTTGATAGATCTCGGTTAGCCGCGCGCGCGCTTGTAGTGTGTCGCCGTAGCCGCTGAGTAAATAGCACAAGGTTCGTATTAACGTGGCTTTATCGATAGCCAGTTGATGTTGTTGTGGTTCGTCGAGAATTTGTGGTGCGTAACACGAGGCACATTGATGGCAGACAACATAGTGATTGGTGACCTCTAACTTGGCCAGACCGATGCCAAACAGGGTAAACACCGATTGAGCTCGATGAAGACTATATTCAGTGTTCGCTTGGCATAGTGGACAATCAAATTGACCGTTAACAACCGGATCAAGATTGATTTTCTCACCAAATAACAAAAACATAAATTTCCTTATTGTCGATATCAACTCGTTTAGCTACTTTATCAAGTGATTGAGAGTTATGCAAAAGTGTTAGGTTGTGGCAAAAGAAAATACTGGTTATTCTCGAGTATATGCTCTATTAATAGATTGTTGATATACTAATAAAAAGAGCAATTATGGATTTGTTACAGTCAAAGTTATTCACTACAGATTGCACTAAGGAGCCGCTACATCTCTATGGTGCTAATGGCTTTTCGGTTGGAGTTTATCAGCCATTACTTGAGTGCTTAGGTCAATCCTATAACGTAGGTTCATTAGCAAATCGTGCGATGTGGCAACCGCGTTGTGCTCTGCATAAGTCTCGTCGTTGGCAGATCTATGCCGATGATTTAATTAGCTACCTTGACCATCAGAATATGGGCCCAGTGGTTGGTGTCGGTCATTCGTTAGGGGCTACATCCACTGTGTTAGCCGCGATAAAGCGCCCTGATCTGTTTTCAAAATTAGTACTGATAGAGCCTGCAATGGCGAGTAAACCGTTGGCATTGATAACGAAGATCCTACCTAAACGGGCAGTGAGTAAGATCAACCCGGTGAAAGGAACACTCAATAAGCCTGATACCTTTGTCAGCCGCGAGGCGTATCTGACCTATATTCAAAAATTTAGTGGCTATGCCAAATTTTCAGCAGCGATGTTTGAGCTATTTGCCCAGCATGGAGTGGTGGAAACTCCATCGGGAAATTTTGAATTAGCGTTCCCCAAAGCATGGGAAGCGCATAATTATACGCAACCACCTAATATCATGGCTCAGATTGCTCAGTTAACCATGCCGGTTATAGGCATTCGTGGCAAACCGAGCTTGTTTTTTTCTGATCCGATGTGGCAGCAATGGCGGCAGATATCACCCGATAGCCAGTTTCTAGAGTCACTGGATTATGGACATCTGTTACCGTTAGAGGATCCTGCTGTATGTAGTGAACTTGTGTTGCAAGCGTTAGCGAAAAATTAACCCTTTACCTTACAGTGGGTGGAAAGGTTAGGATGGTGATATTAGATTAGGAGCAACATCATGAATCAACTATCCGAACGTCAACGCTATCAAATCAGTGGTTTGCGCTGTAGTGGTTGCGCCGTCAAGTTAACGCGGAAATTAGATGAAATTGATGGCTTAGCGGCAAACGTTAGTTTTAGCCTAGGGGTGATCGAAGTCAATCAACCGCAATCTGCACAACTTGAACTATTAATCGACATTGTTGAGGGCAGCGGCTATCAATTAGCGACCGAGCAAACTTCATTTCAGGTGCAAGGCTGGAGCTGCACCAATTGCGCCAATAAAACCCAATCTAAGCTAATGGCAATACCTGGCGTGAAAAATGTCCAAGTTAATGTCACGGCTCAACAATTACAGGTGACTTATCTTGTAGGCGCGGTGTCACAAAGTGACTTGGGGGTGGCCGTTGCCAGCTTGGGTTATACCATCACACTGGAAAAGCAACGGGATGAAAGTCTAGAGTCGAATCAGGAGCGTCAATACCAGCGAGAAAACCGAACCCAATTACGTCATCTAACGGTGGCTGTGTTCGCAACAATTCCACTTATGATGCCGATGGCCGCCATGATATTTGGCCTTGCTCTGATCCTTAATCCTTGGCTTGAATTTGGCTTAGCCACGGTGGTGCAATTTTACATTGGACGCCGTTATTATCGCGGCGCGTGGCATAGCCTAAAAAGCCGCAGCGCGAATATGGATACGCTGGTGGCATTAGGCACGAGCGCGGCGTATTTCTACAGCTGTTACTTGCTGTTTAGTGATTGGCAGACAACGCACGGTAAATTGTACTTTGAAGCGAGTACGGTGATTATTACCTTTGTCTCTATCGGCAAGTGGCAAGAGCACCGTGCTAAGCGTCAAACTGGTAGCGCTATTCGGCAGTTGTTGGCATTAAAACCACTGACCGCCAATGTGATCCGTGGGGTGGATATTTTGTCTATACCGGTGTCACAGCTGTTGTTAGGCGATCAGGTGCAAGTTCGTGCTGGCGAGAGTATTGGGGTGGATGGCAAGGTGATTGCAGGTGCCAGCGAGGTGGATGAATCGTTGCTAACCGGCGAGAGTATGCCAGTCACTAAAGGCGTTGGCGATCAGGTGATTGCTGGTTCGGTCAATGGACACGGTATCTTAACAATTGAGGTGACGGCATTAGGTGATGAAACCAGCCTCAGTCATATCATTAAGCTGGTCGAGCAAGCGCAGATGACGAAGGCGCCGATAGAGAAATTAGTCGATCGAGTGTCGAGTATTTTCGTGCCGACAATCTTGCTCATCGCGTTATTAACCTTTGTGGTGTGGTATGCGCTTGGCGCGGGTTTTGAGATGGCACTGATTAATAGTGTCGCGGTGTTAGTTGTCGCCTGTCCTTGTGCGCTCGGTTTAGCGACGCCTGCAGCGATTACGGTGGGGAGTGGAGTTGCGGCGCTGCACGGTATTATCATCCGAGATCCGGCAGCGCTCCAAATTGCCAGTAAGATTGACCGTGTCGCGTTCGATAAAACCGGCACCCTAACCGAAGGGCAGCCAAAAGTCGTAAAATTTACGGTGATTGAAGGCAGTGATGATATTGACGTATTGCTAGGCTCGTTAATGCGCCAAAGTGAACATCCTTTAGCGAGATCAATTGTTGAATATTGCTTAGCAAACAATGAGCTGGGCGTCGCTGTTGATCAGCCAACAGTCATCGCCGGAAAAGGGATCACTGCCACTTATCAAGGCAGGAGATTGAGTGCGGGTAATAGTGACCTGATGGCTGAACTTGGCGTTTCCTATCAAAATGTCGAGAATGGCTCTAATGATAGTCAGGTCTTTTTCGCCATCGACAACACGCTTATCGCTTTGGTTGAACTGCGTGACAAAAGCCGTGAACATAGTGGCCAAGCGATTGCTCGTCTTAAACATAAAGGATTGAAAACCGCGATGCTCAGTGGCGATCGCGAAGCGGCGGCTAATACTATCGCCAATGAACTTGGGATTGAGCAAGTATTTGCGAACCTAAAGCCACAACAAAAACTCGAGCAGCTTAAAATATGGCAACAAGATGAGGTGGTCGCCATGGTTGGTGATGGTATTAATGATGCTCCGGCGTTAGCGCAAGCTGATTTGGGCATCGCGATGGGCACCGGAACACAGATCGCTATTAGCAGCGCTCAGATCACCTTGATGCAAGGAGATCCTAATTTAGTGGTGGATGCGATCGACATTGCGCATGCCACCTGGACTAAAATAAAACAAAACCTATTCTTAGCCTTCGTGTTTAATGCCTTAGCGATACCATTAGCGGCAATGGGGTATTTAACTCCTCAGCTTGCAGGTGCTGCGATGGCATTGTCGAGTATCACGGTGTTAAGTAATGCCTTATTGTTAAAAAATTGGAGCAAATAACGATGTTAACTATCGGCAAAGCCGCCACGCTAACTAACCTCTCGGCCAAGACTATTCGCTATTACGAAGAAATAGCACTTATCTCACCAGCCCTAAGAAGTGACAATGGTTATCGCTATTTTACGCAAACCAGTATTGCAGAATTAAACTTGGTTAAAGGCGCACGCGATGCTGGGTTTACCATTGAACAATGTAAGGAGTTGATGGCACTATTTCGCGATAAAAGTCGCCATAGTGGCGAAGTAAAAGCGCTGACACTAGAAAAAATATCACAAATTAAACAGCGAATCTCAGCGCTCAACAATATCGTTAAAAGCCTTGAAGAGCTTAGCGATGCCTGCCATGGCGACGACTCATCTGAGTGTGCCATTCTCGATGGTTTGATAAAAAAATAACCATTTACCCTTGGTTTTTATTTTTCCAGCCACATATATATTTATAGGAACCGGAATTTAAAAAATTTGGTCCCTTGCGAAGGCCTAAAACAGGGTTCGCAATAAACAAGCAGTCACCTTAGGTGAGGTTTGTAAAAAGTCCCAAACAATTTGGGCAACTGGTGCAGCACATGCTGGCCACAACTAAACACTCAAACATCAATTAGGATGTGAGTAAATATTGCTTCTTAGGAGAATATAATATGCGTACCATCGATCTAACCCCACTATACCGTAGCGCCATTGGCTTTGACCGTTTGGCTAACATGATTGAATCTGCTTCATCAAATGGCAGCAGCAACAATCAAGGCTACCCCCCGTATAACATCGAGCAACTGTCAGAAGATCAATACCGCATCACCTTAGCTGTTGCTGGGTTTGACGATTCTGAACTAGAGATCACCAGCCACCAAAATACCTTGTTAGTGAAAGGCACCAAGGCTAAGACTGAATCGACGAGTCAATTTTTATATCAAGGCATTGCAGAGCGCGGCTTTGAACGTAAATATCAATTGGCGGATTACGTTACTGTTCAGGCGGCTGATTTAAGTAACGGCTTACTTCATATCGACCTAAAGCGTGAAGTGCCAGAAGCGATGAAGCCTCGCTCCATCGCGATTGGCTCTCAGCGACTGATTAAAGAGTAATCCTCCAACTTGCTAACTAGTCGCTCTCTCTAGACTATTATCTTGTTATATAAAGGAAGAACTGATGTTCTTCCTTTTTTTGTTCAGTCATTTCAACTTTCCTATTCCTAACTGTCGTCTAAATATCTGCTAATTACCCTTAAAATAAACCGACTAGATTATTGGTGGTTTATTTGACCTCTATTTAATCATATTTACCTTTGTGGTTTGTTTTTCTTGTTGGTTTAAATGCTTGGTAATTATCTATCTTATTGTTTTTTAATGTTATTGTTAAGTTGGCACGCGGGATGCAATAACTATCTTGTATTCGGGTGAACAATTAAACTCCCACTATTTATTTTAACGACAATGACCAAGGAGTCTGTCATGGCTAAATCAACAAACATCATTCGTGGCGCTGCAGTTTCAGCCATGATAGCACTTTCAAGTATTAGTATCGGCGCACAAGCCGGCGATTTAAATACGCAAGTTCAACAAAATATGCTCGATGCGTTAGGTAAAGTTTTTAGCGCACAAGTCAGCATGTTGAGCGAGGAAATCAGTAATGATATTTCGCAAACGATTGATAACGGTTTAGTTGAGCTAGGATTTGAAATTGCTCAAAAAACTAAACAAGTAGTAACCACAACAGAATCATCAGATAAGTAATTACTAGGAGAATTATTATGGGTATTTTTAGCAGATTTAGTGACATCGTAAACGCCAACATCAACTCAATGCTTGATAAAGCAGAAGATCCTAAAAAACTGGTTAGACTACTAATTCAGGAAATGGAAGAGACATTGGTTGAATTGCGCAGCGGCGCCGCAAAACACATTAGCGAACGCAAAACATTAGCTGCCCAAATAGCAAAAGCTAAAACAAGCGTTAATGATTGGGCTAGCAAAGCTGAGTTAGCGCTAAGTAAAGGGCGCGAAGATCTTGCTCGCAGTGCGATAGAGCAAAAGCAGCAAGCTAACGAACATTTAGATAACTTGGAGCAAGAGTTGATTCGTTATAACGAAGTGCTTGATTCAGTGACCAGCGACGCACAGCGCCTTGAGGAAAAGATGGCCGAAGCACGTGTTCGCCAACAATCACTATTAGCGCGTAAACAGCAAGCCGTTACCCGCCTTAAAGTGAAGAAACAGTTAGACAGCAAAAAGATTGATGATGCGCTGGTTCGTTTCGAGCATTTTGAGAAGAAGATTGAAGCATTAGAGTCAGAAGTTGAAAGCTATGATCTTGGCGGTAACGAAGCGAGCGTTGAGCAGCAGTTCAAGCAAATGGAACGAGATGATGCCATTGATAATGAACTGGCTAAACTAAAACAAAAGCTAGCGTCTTAAGCCGATGTTTTTATCTTCCGCCGCGTTATGGATTTACTTTGTGCCAGTGCTATCGATGCTAATAGGTGCCGGCATGTTATCTTTAATACCAGAAAAATTTTAGGAGAATATGATGAGTGTTTTACACCGAATAACCGTCGATAAGAAGCACAGCAAGGTGTTTGGCGTATGTGCTGGATTGGCAAACGCATTTGGGTACAGTCGCGCTAGTATACGTCTTGTGACCGTAGTGGGCATTATCTTTGCCCCGGTTATTACCTTAGCTATGTATGCAACAGCCGCATTAATCTTACCGACGAGAAGTTACACCTAAAACAACAGCCCTTGATAAATCGATCAAGGGCCGCTTCTGCTAGAATTTCATTTCAGCGCCAAGGTAGACAAAACGACCAACGCCACCACCATATTCACTGTCATAATTCCCTTTTCCTCCTTCGATGAATTTGCCATTATTATTGAAAATATTATTGACGCCTCCAAAGAATCTTACCGAACCACTATCTTTTAATGGGACTTTATAAGAAAGTGAAAGGTTGTGTTTCACGTAGGATCCAATGTGATGGAAAGCTAATTTCTCTGGGTTTAGAATACAGCCATCATCTCCTTGAGCACATAGTTTGCTATTTTCTGCTATGTCCTCTTCGTAATCATCCGCTCGATTTTGACTATCGATCACGCTACTTTTAAATTTAGTGCTCCAGCGTACCCGGAAATCATCTATACGCCATGTCAGTGATGCCGACGCTTTATTCTTAAAAATACCGCTATCTAGAGTACCAGTATAATGATTGGTGAGACTTTCCCCACCATCATTAAACGTCTTACTATGCTCGATGACATGGCTAAAGTCGGCTTTAAACTTGAGTTTGCCAAGCTGTTCAAAATCTAGCTTGTAGGCGATTGCTATATCATAGCCGCGCCTTTTCAGTTGATCTAAATTGTATACCCGTTGTAAAAGCTCAATGATTTCTCCGTCATCATTCCGAGTAATGTTATTACAATGTTCATTATTCGCCCCCCAGGCTGCCCCTGAAACTGATGCATAACAGCCAGACAAGATGTCACTGTTGTCGATTGGTGCTATGGCATCACTGACGGTAATTTGGTAATAATCGATGGCAAAATTCAGATTTTCAATGGATGTCGGAGCGGCTGTAATACCAAAGGTAAAGGTATCTCCTGTTTCCTCGATTAGTTGGTCGTTGCCAGTATTGGGCGAGTAATTGTTATCATCACCTTCAAATATTCCTTCGTTCGCTATAACCGCAGCGATGGTAGGTTCGAGTCGACAGTTGTCATGGCCTGAGTCTGTCGATGTTGCGGTGGTATCTTTACAAATGTCAGTAAAGCTATCGTAATCCCCCCGAGGAGGGGAAAGGAGTTCGGTGATTGTTGGTGCTCGTTGCGCACGTGCGACATTGGCACGTACTGAGTAGCCTTCAATCGGTTGCCAAACAATCCCGGCTTTGTAGCTAGAAACAATGCCGACATTATCGATATCATAATCAGCAATACGTGCCGATAACTCTGCCGTTAAGCTCGTTGCAGCGTCGTGATTTGCTAAGAGAGGCAGTGACAGTTCTGCGAAGAGTTCATGGACTGCAACTTCGCCGCCAAAAGAAGGCACTACATTAAAGGTTATCCCGCCATATTGTTGTTCTTCACTGGTATTCAATGTTTGCTTGTCGCGTCTGTACTCAGCTCCTAATACCGCTGATGCAGCACCTGCTGGTAAACTAAATAACTCACCAGTGATGTAACCTAATACATTTAATTGGCTGATATTCGTTTCAATTGTTGGGTTCGCCCGAATATAATCCGCTGCATCGTCTGAGATAGAGCCAATACCAAATAGGTTTAATGGTGCACAGCCTTGTGCTCGGGCTTCTGCATCGGCACATTGAATAGTGGTGCCATCACTGGCATATTCGGCGTCTAGAGCATGGGCGACCCTGCGGGTGTTAAGTTCATTATAACGAGTTTGCTGTTGCTTGAATTTACCGTAGCCTATTGAAAAGTCCCAATCCCAATCGTCAAATACGATACCTTGTAATCCAGCCCATGAACGCATCGTGGTACGTTTATTATCAGTGGTTACATTGCCGACCTCAGCAAAACGACGATCCCAGTATATTCTGTCTTTATATAGCCCCGAGTCTCTAATTTCTTGTGGAACATACGGATTATCAATCGGGATATAGCCTGGCTTTATACGACTAGCGGCACCCGTCTCGGGATCTAATACCAGGGCGTAAGCGCCCTCATATTCATCTTCTGGCGATTTTATATTAACGGATTTATTGACACTATATTGGACTTGAAAGTAGGATGAAGTATTATCCGATAGTTCATAGTCAGCCTTTATCGCCGCAACTAAGCTTTCGTCCGGTACTTTAAGCGCAACCCATTGATCGGTGTGAACACCGTATTTTTCTTCATTGTCTTTCCAATCGTTTCTTAATCCTGATTCGTCATACCAAAACTGAGTATCATTCTTACTTGATTCACCAAAGACACCGCCCAGCGTGCCATCTGAACGATTGCGCCAATCCGCTTTAGTAATGTCACGCATACATTGATAACCGTCTTCGGTTAACATGGCATTACACATGTTGTCAGAATCATACTTATAATAGTTTTCTTGTTGAGGGCGATCACGGTCATTGTAAAACAAACCATGTTCTCGGTCGTAGCTGGCGCTGGCATAAACATAGCCACGCTCCCTTATCATGGTGCCAAAGCTAAAATCGAGGCTTTCTTCTCTGCCGCCGCCAGCAGCAGTTTCGCCAACACGACCCTTGATCGATAATCCTTCTTTGTCTTTTTGGGTAATAATATTAACGACGCCAGCTATTGCGTCAGAGCCATATGTTGCTGACGCACCGCCTGAAATTATTTCGACCTTTTGAACCATCCCTGCTGGAATTGTACTGAGGCTGACGTAGTTACCACTGTAACTGTTGGAAACCACACGGCGACCGTCGATCAATGTTAGAGTTCTGTTGCTCCCTATGTCCCGTAACGAGATAGTGGATAGTCCGGTATTTTGGACACTTGATTGGGAATTGGTGTTGCTGGAACCTCGACTGACACTTGGCATATTGTCGATCAGAATTTCAGATAGCGAGCTAAGGCCGGTATCTTGGATACCTTCAAGGCCGATTGTGACTAATGGCGTTGCGCCGGAAAAACTGTCACGCTTGATACGAGAGCCTGTAACCGTAATTTTTTCAATGTCTTTTTTTGAGGGACTTACGGTGGAATCGGGCTTTTTTTTGTCTGTTATGGCTAGTTTCTTTTGATCTGAAGTCGCTGCAAATACCGTACTCGTAAATACCAGTGTTATTGCAATGGTGACGGCATTCTTCTTAAATTTATCTATCATTCTATCAATCCTCATTGCAGTACCTATGGTTTTCTGTAACTGTCAGAAAACCGTAGGCGATTATTATAGTTATTTTATTTTTTATCTCATTCCAATAGGCAGTAATAGCAAAGATTGTTAAGTGTTGTACGAACATGGCGCTAATACAAATAGTGGACCATCGTTTGTTTCTCATTTATTTGTCTATTTAATATCTATTCTTTATAAAACAACTAAATATAATAATAAATGTTAGTCACTGTGAGGGTTGTTAGAAGCTTCGTGTTATTAATTTTAGTAAAATTATAAATTTTAGCTATAATTTAGAGAGAGTACTGTTATCGAAAATTTAAAAAAAATTCCTATCAAAGTTAACGTTGTTGGGTAGATACCATTAGCGGATAAACTCTACAACGGACAGACACTAAACCAATGATTTTATTGACGCCATTCAAAGTAGGCAATTATCTCGTCATACCGCTACAGCATCGCTTGAGTTATAAAGAAAAAGCGGATTTCACATTGCAGCCCAAATTTATAGAAGTCTTATCATATCTTGCCCTACGAGCGCCCAAAGTGGTGACGCGTAGTGAGTTAATCGATGCCATTTGGGAAGGTAACCAATATGTTGGAGAAAAAGCGCTAACGAATGCCGTATGGAACTTACGTAAAGTAATCGATGATGATGGCACTCCTAAAATCGAAACAATTCGTAAGACCGGATATCGGCTATTAATAACGCCGAACTTTACTCTGGCTGAGGGGGATTCGGCGTTAAATGTTCCTAATATAAAATCTCCATTATCGTGGTTAAACCCTAGTACAGCGGTATTGATATTTGGAATGCTGATGACTATCGCCATTCTATTCCCGCTCTTTGAGCCAAAGCCACAGTCTGCGATTAAATTGCAAAGTTTAACCGTGTCACCGGGACGAGAACTTTATCCGCAAGTATCACTGGATCAACGGTTTTTGCTATACACATGGATTAAGATCAACCGCTCCGCTGATTTGTATATTCAAGATTTATTACAACCAGACCTTGCTCCCAGGCAATTGACGTTTACTGCAGAGTCAGAAGCTCCTGCTATTTGGAGTAAGGATGGCGCCGACATTTATTTTGTAAGAAAATCATCGAGTAAGAATTATTGCTCTGTCATCATGATGAATTTAGCTACCTCACAAGAAACAACGATTGGCGACTGTCCGACAAGTATGGGTATAAGTCTCGCGCTGTCGTCCGATGGCAAAAAATTGGCATACACGGGGTTGGACATCCATCAAAATAGTGGTATTTATTTTCAGGATATAACGGATTTATCGATATTACCCAAGCGTTTCTCATGTGAGGCCTTATGTGATTATCGCGACCGAAACATTGCTTTTTCTCCTGATGGAAAATTTGTTGCGGTGAGCCGTCGTGCCGAAGAATTAGTGGAAGATATTCATTTAGTAAACCTGGAGGATGGCGCTAGCAAGCAGCTCACATTTGGTGAAGGGGATATCAAAGGGCTTACATGGTCAGCTGACAGCAAGCGTATCATTTATGGCTCAAAAAATTCGGCCGCTCGTTCTGGTTATGTTGTTACAGTAGACAATGGCGAGATCGAACGTTTGAATATAGACGGTTTTAGTTCACCACAAATGCTATCCGGCACCAATGATATGGTGTTTCACCAATGGCTAGTGTCATCAGACATTTCTTATATTCAAACGGATGAGAATCGTAGTATGACCCCCTTTCCATTGATTCAATCGGGTTTTAGTCATACATCGGCGCATTATAGTGAATTTAATGAACAATTAGCTTATGTATCAAATGAATCAGGTTATAACGAAATATGGATAGCGAGCGAGGACGGAGCTTCACGCAAGAAAGTGACGAATTTACAGAGCAATCTGTTCGCTCCCCGTTGGTCTCACGATGGCCAATCAATTGCATTTATGGCAACGCTGAATAAGCAACATGGTCGGATTTACATTCTAACACTCGATAATTTACACATTAGAGAGCTTAACACTGCTTTTACAGTTATTTATCGACCAACGTGGTCGTTAGACGATCGTTCGTTAATCGCCGCTGCCAGTGGTAAGAAAAAATCGCGATTATATCGTTTCCCGCTAAATGGTGATAAACCACAACTGTTGGCTGATTCTCTAGCGCGCTATGGTATTGAAGGTCAGGACGGAAATATTTGGTTTACTAAGGGCACGAATAAAGGCCTGTGGTTTATTAGTAAACCTGGTATGCCTGAAATTAATGTCATCGACAAATCCGATTTTAGATACAAGTACAATTGGACCACCTCAAATACAGGAATCTATTTCCATCAAAGTAAAGCCGGTGAGCACCTTATTAACTTTTATGCATTTAAAGACCAGACAATTAAGGCTATTGCTCATCTACCTAGTCGTACTGTTTCGCGGTTGGGGGCAATGACCTACATTGCCAAAAAACACCAGCTTATTTTTACCAAAAATCAATCGCCACAAGCCGATATTAAGCGGATCTCACACCCATTACTGCTAAATTAATTCCCTAGTGGAAACACCCACCTTTGTCTTGAAATATACCGTTACAAATATCGGCTCCTTATCTGATAAGTATATTACGCTTAGCCTAAGCTTTTAGTCGTAAATTACGCTAACATTGTTAGCTACACCAGTTCTGTAAAAATCAGCTGATTAGTTGTACAGGTTTAAACAATGACTACATCGTGATTAATATTTTGACTCCCTCAGTCTTGAGGCAATCGCTTCGCCCACTTTTATCGAGAAATACATGGAAACTTCTATCACCCGCTCAATCTTTTTGATTGTAGCCTTATTCGGTTTAGCTAGCTGTGGCTCAGATGATTCACAACCGTCATTTCAAATGCCACCTCCGCAAGTTGATATCGCGGTGATGAAAGATCAAACGGTGAGTTTTAGCCGCAAGTTACCGGCACGAGCAGTAGCGTCTGCGGTTGCTAAAGTTCGCCCACAGGTCACGGGAATTGTGCTTAAACGGCTGTTTGTTGAAGGGGCTAGAGTGGAGGCTGGCCAGCCGCTCTATCAAATCGACGACACTATTTATCAGGCTAATTTAGCGTCAGCTAATGCCGAATTACTGCGCTCACAAGCGAATCTTCAATCGGCGAAAGCGGAACTAACGCGTTATCAACGATTACTCAAAGACAACGCCACTAGCGAGCAAAAATTTGATCAAGTTAGCGCCAATTATCTCGCAATAAAAGCCGAGATCGCAGTACGTGAAGCCGCCATTGGTAAGGCGCAAGCTGATATTCGTTACACTCATGTCCTAGCGCCTATTTCAGGGCGGATCAGTAAATCGAGTATTACGGAGGGGGCGCTTGTTACAGCGGCGCAATCACAAGAGTTAGCGACGATTACTCAACTCGATCCGATCTATTTTGATCTGGTGCAAGCAAACGCCCAGTTACGAGATGTTCGTACGCGTTTAGCGTCTGGTGAGCTAGCTGAAACAGAGCAAGTCGCTAAATTGTATTTTAACGCTAATGATGTTTATTCAAGCCTTGGACAACTAAAATTTAATGAAGTGCAAACCAACCCATCGACCGACACTGTTACCTTGCGGGCACAGTTTAATAACGTCAATAATATTTTGCTGCCAGGCATGTATGCGCAAGTTGAATTGACACAAGCTCTGCGTCATCACTCAATATTAGTGCCGCAAAAAGCAGTCAGCTTTAATAGCCAAGGTCAGGCGAGTGTTTTCTTGCTCGATAGTGAAAACAAGGTTGAAGTTAAAATCATAAAAATTGGGCGATCGTTTAGTCATGACTGGTTGGCACTAGAAGGTTTGGTCGCTGGAGACCGCGTTATCACCGAAGGGTTGCAGAAAGTTCGCCCAGGTGCAGTGGCGGTAATAGCGAGCACTGAAAAGGCAGGTAACTAATGGCTAAGAGTTTTATTGAACGGCCGATCTTAGCGTGGGTTATCGCGATCATGATAATGATGGTGGGAGCACTATCGATCATGAAATTACCAATCGCGCAATATCCAGATGTTGCCCCTCCGTCGGTCAGTATTAGTGCATTCTATTCCGGCGCGTCGGCGCAAGTGGTGCAAGACACGGTGGTACAGGTCATTGAACAAAGCCTAAGTGGCATTGATAACGTTAAGTACATATCGGCGAGTAGTGATTCTAGTGGCTCTGCCACCATCACAGTAACCTTTAACGCCGGTACTGACCCTGATATTGCCCAGGTTCAAGTGCAAAATAAACTGCAAACTGCAATGCCACTACTACCGGCTAAAGTGCAACAAAATGGCGTGCAAGTCACCAAGTCATCGAGTGGTTTCTTGATGGTCATTGGTTTTTACTCGACCAGTGAACAGCTTGATAGTACCGATATCGCCGATTACATGGCCGCCAATATCCAAGATCAAATCAGTCGTATTAACGGTGTTGGTCAAGTGATGTTCTTTGGTTCGAAATACGCGATGCGTGTATGGTTAAACCCACAGCAGCTGAATCAATATCAACTGAGCGTCCAAGACGTGACTAGTGCTATTCGCAGTCAAAATTCGCAAATAGCCGCTGGCCAAATCGGTGGTTTGCCGGCGATTGCTGGGCAACAGATTAACGCCAGTATTATCGTGCAAACGGGTCTTGAGACCGTTGAAGAGTTTGGTGATATCATTCTATCGGTAGCGCCAGATGGTGCAACTATCCACCTTAAAGATGTTGCACGTATTGAAGTGGGCGGTGACAACTATCAAATGTCATCAGAATATAACGGTAATCCGGCGGCTGGCTTTGCGATAAACCTAGCCTCTGGCGCTAATGCGCTTGATACCGCGCAGGCATTGCGTGACAAAATCGCCCAACTGCAACCTCACTTCCCCGCAGGGCTTGAAGTGGTGTTTCCGTATGACATTACACCCTTTGTAAAGCTGTCGATAAAAGGGGTTATCACGACACTAATTGAAGCGATTATCTTAGTGTTCTTAGTGATGTATTTATTTCTACAAAACTTTAGAGCGACGCTAATCCCGACTATTGCAGTGCCTGTTGTACTGTTAGGTACCTTTGCCGTTTTATCTATTTTTGGCTATTCAATTAATACATTAACGATGTTTGGCATGGTGTTAGCTATCGGATTGCTGGTGGATGATGCGATTGTCGTGGTGGAAAATGTTGAACGAGTGATGCATGAGCAAGGGTTATCACCCAAAGAAGCAACGCGTGTATCGATGAATCAAATTACCAGTGCGCTTATTGGTATTGCGTTAGTGCTGTCAGCAGTCTTTGTGCCGATGGCATTTTTTGGTGGCTCAACTGGTGTTATCTATCGTCAATTCTCAATTACAGTCGTGTCATCGATGGTACTGTCGGTGATTGTAGCGTTAACATTAACGCCAGCATTGTGCGCGACGCTACTCAAACCGATCGATAAGCACCAAAAGCCGAAGACAGGTTTCTTTGCTTGGTTTAATCGTGGCTTTGATCGCACCAGTGTTGGTTATGAGTCGCTGCTTAAACGGGTGGTACATCGTAGCGGTCGCACCATGTTTATCTATGCCTTGTTGGTTCTGGGAATGGTGTATTTATTCCAAAAACTACCGACATCGTTTTTGCCAGATGAAGATCAAGGCACAATGTTTACCCAAGTTGTGTTGCCACAAGGGGCGTCGAGCGAACGCACGATTGCGGTGATGGACAAGGTTGAACAATTTTATTTGGAAAGCGAAAAAGACAATATTGCCTCAGTATTTTCGGTGGTTGGTTTTAGTTTTAGCGGTAATGGCCAAAATAACGGTATGGCGTTTATTAAGCTCAAAGATTGGCAACATAGAACTGAAGACTCGCAGCATGTGACTGCGGTAGCTGGGCGTGCTATGGGTTATTTCATGTCGATTAAAGAAGCCTTTGTCTTTGCGTTTGTACCACCATCCATCATGGAACTTGGCACCGCATCTGGCTTTGATTTCCAACTGCAAGATCTCGCTGGACACGGTCATCAGGCATTAATAGACGCACGTAATCAAGTGCTTGGTATGGCCGCGCAAGACAGCCGATTAATGGGTGTCAGGCCCAATGGCCTTGATGATGCGCCGCAATTTAAAATTGATATCGATCAGCAAAAAGCGATGGCGCTTGGTGTGTCGATCGATGATATTAACCAAACCTTTGCCACCGCATGGGCGCCAACCTATGTGAATGATTTTATTGACCGTGGCCGCGTGAAGCGCGTATATGTCCAAAGTGATGCACAATATCGAATGATGCCAGATGATATCGGTCATTGGCGTGTGCGCAATAATAAAGGGGAAATGGTGCCATTTACTGCCTTTAGTTCGGCGCGCTGGATCACCGGCGCACCTAAACTCGAGCGTTATAATGGTGCGTCATCGGCACAAATATTTGGTCAAGCAGCACCAGGTCTTAGCTCGGGTGATGCCATGACTGCAATGAGCGAGATTGCCGCTAAGTTGCCGGCGGGTTTTGGCTTTGAATGGTCAGGTATGTCGCTGCAAGAGCAGCAATCAGGCGATCAAGCACCGTTGCTATATCTCCTATCAATGGTCGTGGTGTTCTTATGTTTAGCGGCGTTATATGAAAGCTGGAGTGTACCATTTGCAGTGATGCTGGTGGTGCCACTCGGGGTGATTGGCGCACTAACATTTGCGCTCGCTAGAGAACTATCGAATGATGTTTACTTCCAAGTGGGCTTGTTGACAACTATCGGCTTGGCGTCTAAGAATGCAATATTGATCGTTGAGTTTGCCCGTTCGTTATACTTACAAGGCTACACCTTAATTGATGCCACCATTACTGCGTCCAAACAGCGCTTACGCCCAATTATCATGACGTCATTGGCCTTCATGTTGGGGGTTACACCATTAGTACTCTCAACCGGGGCTGGTTCTGGTAGCCAAAATGCGATTGGTACCGGTGTATTCGGTGGCATGCTGTCGGCAACAGTGTTGGCAGTGATATTTGTGCCAGTGTTCTTTGTCGTGGTGTTTAGGTTATTCCACAACAAGAAAGATGAAACAGACCATAATTTTTGATATTGAGATAATAGCGGCGCGTTTACGCCGCTATTATCTTCGAGTTGTTAGAAAGGTGTGCTAAAGCTTAAATCTGCCGACAATTTCTGACATATCACTGCTACTCGATTGAAGATCTTGGCTGGCTGTCGCGAGTTGATCGGTATGTGAAACCGCTTCTTCAGTCATGGTGGCAAGCTCATTTAAGCGTAAGTTTACCTCATCGGCTGCCTGAGTTTGTTGTTCGGTGGCATGGGCAATATGGCTAGTCATATCACTAATAACTTCAATTAGTCGCTCTATCTCATTGAGTGAACTGTCTGCTTTACCCACTTGTTCAACGGTTGATTGTGAAACATCTTTACTGCTTTTTACCGCGGCTACGGCTTCTTGAGCGCCAGCTTGTAGTCGTAGGATCATCTGCTGTATTTCATCGGTACTTTTCCCAGTACGACTGGCTAGTGTTCTCACTTCATCAGCTACGACCGCAAATCCACGGCCTTGTTCGCCGGCTCGTGCCGCTTCAATAGCTGCGTTTAATGCAAGTAGGTTAGTTTGTTCGGCGATGCCTCGGATCACATCTAACACGGTGCCGATACTGTCCGTTTCTTCGGCAAGTTTGGCGATCACTCGACTCACTTCGTCGATATTGCTTGATAAGGTGCCAATTTGATCGATAGTGATATTGACCACTGCCTTACCATCGGCCGCGTTTACTTTAGCGTCTTCTGCTGCTCCTTTGGCGGCGTCGGCATTCTCGCTTACCTCGCGAATATTGGAGGTCATCTGCTCCATTGCCGTTGCCACTTGAGCTGTGTTATCGCTTTGCAATTGTATTAATCCATTATTGGTTTGGCTGGTATTAGATAACGAATTGGCTTGATTCATCACGCGGTCTGAATTCTGTGAAATATCACTTAACGAGTCACGCATCTTTGAGATGAATTGATTAAAGTATTCTGAGAGTTGAGAGACTTCGTCGTTGCCGTTAGTATTTAATTGTTGCGTTAAGTCACCTTCGCCCTGCGCGATGTCTTTCATTAAGTCTGCGGCATTGCGGGTCGGAGTGACAATGCTTTTAGCGATGACAATGCTTAATAAGCTGATAATTATGATGAATATTATCGCTTCGATCAATAGAGCATTTCGTTGGCTGGCGAATATTTCATCGATGTTGTCGAGATAGATCCCGGTACCGATAATCCATTGCCATGGTGCAAACTCTTTAACATAAGATATCTTAGCCACTGGATCCTCAGCGCCTGGCTTAGGCCATAAGTATTTCACAAAACCTTCGCCATCATTTTTGGCTACTTTTACAATTTCTAAAAATAGTGGGACGCCATTACTGTCTTTTACTGCGCCAACATTTTTGCCATCTAAGCTTGGTTTTACTGGGTGCATAATCATTGTGGGCTGGAAGTCATTAATCCAAAAATAATCACTCTTGTTGTAACGAAGAACTTTAATCGCGGCTTTTGCTTGTTGTTGTGCTTGTTCCTTGGTTAGTTGGCTTTGCTCACTTAATTGATGAAAATAGTTAAGAATACCGTGGCTTGACTGGACCAATTGCTGGACCTTGGTGTATTGCTGGTCAACGAGTGCATTATATTGATTATTTAGGTTACTAATACTTTGTATGATAGAGCCAATTAACACGAACACAACCAGAATTGAGATTCGCTGCGCGATGGTGAACTTTCTAAGCATTTCCATGATTAAAACCCATTCGAATTAAAGAGTACTATTAATTTTAGTCGCTATTGCTCAAATTTCACGGGGGGCTACGCAATTAATCTTAGTGCTGATAACAGATCACTATTATGTCCTTGAAATTATGGCTATAGTGATTGGATAGTAATTTGAGAAAGTTTAATAAATGATCAAATGTTATGTCACGATCGATAACAACGCATTTGATTTTGAGGTATTGGTAAACCCAACAAACATGATGGAATGTTGGGTTCCTGATATTTATTTGTAGTGAACTATTTACTCTTGGCCCAGCGCATTACGCCTTCTTGTGCCACGCTTGCCACTAATCGCCCTTGGCGATCATAAAATTTTCCGGTTACGAAACCACGGCCGCCACTGGCTGATGGACTATCTACTTCATAAAGCAACCAATCGTCGAATCTAAAATCACGGTGAAACCACATTGAGTGATCAATAGTGGCCATCTGTAATTTAGGGGTCATAAATGATATGGCGTGCGGTTGGCCTGCAACGGTTAGGAACGAGAAGTCAGAGGCATAGCCTAATAGGTATTTATGAACTCTGATGTCATCAGGCAATGTACCGTTTGCCCGCATCCAAATATGGCGTTTCGGATCTAATTTTGTCGGCGTCATCGGATTAACATCTTCTACCGTCCGGATTTCAATTGGGCCGTCGGTCGTGAAATGTTGGCGAACTTGTTCTGGAATGAATTGCGCAAACTCTCTGGCAATCTCACTTTCGGATTTTAAACTTTCTGGCGCGGGGACTTGTGGCATATCGCACTGATGCTCAAAACCCTCCTCTATGACATGAAATGATGCCGTAAGATAAAATATTGGTTTACCAAACTGAATCGCTTTAACTCGTCTTGTTGAGATGGAGCGACCATCGCGTATGGTCTCGACATCATAAACAATCGGTTTGTTGACATCGCCCATCCGTAAAAAATACGAATGAAATGAATTAATATTAAATTCGGCGGACACGGTTTGCTTGGCGGCAGCTAACGCTTGGCCAATGACTTGCCCACCAAACACTCGGCCAAAACCCAAGTCTTGGCTATTTCCTCGGTATAATCCTTGTTCAATGGATTCTAACGTTAGTAAATTTAATAGTTCATCAAGCACTTGCGACATAATCGTTATTCCTTAAGGTAAATCTATATTATTAATTCTACACAGCTAACTGCGGTATTAAAACAAATGTTTAGTGCTATTTTTTGATGGCTTCCAGTCGCTGGAAGGTAGGCGTGGCCTGTTTTTAGACATTGAAAAAGGTGAAAAGCTTGGTTATGATGGTCACCAATATTTATATTAGGTGATGATTTGAATCTATTACAACGGGTTGTTTTCGTATTTCTGTTGATCGCTAGCGTAACGCAAGCGACAGCGGCAGCGATGATGCCGATAATGATGGTTCAATCTCACGCGAGTATGCCATCGATGATGAGTGATTCTGCTCATTGTCAGTCGATGATGCAAGAGACTGATGAGCAACAGTGCGATATGCTCGATCAGGAATGTATTACTCAGTGCCAATGTTGCGCCAGCGTAACAGCATTTGTTGTTATTGGTGAGCGAAATACTTTAGCTATAGATAGTATAAATCTTCCCTTTGAACAGCTCACGCCAGTGATTTTCCCCGCCCTACTCACATCTCTATACCGCCCACCAATTAGTGCTTAATACACCATAGAACCGTCTTTTTTTCACGTGTCGTATTACTTAATTAGTGGATTTCCCCATGAATAAACTTTTTCTTATTGTCGCCTTTGCGTCAGTGCTTTTCGCTTGTGGTCAAGAGCAGGCTGTTATCAAGACACCTGTTGCTCAGGGGATCTCAAGCCCCCCTCCATTATTGACCGTTTATAAAGATCCTAATTGTGGCTGTTGTAAGCATTGGATAGCGCATGTTGAAGCGCATGGTTTTCCAACGATAACTAATCATCCAGCAGATATGTCGCTGCTTAAACAGCGACTGAACATTGTGCCAAATCTCCAGTCTTGTCACAGTGCAGTAACACCCGATGGTTACATATTTGAGGGGCATGTCCCGGCCAAATTTATGCAACAGTTTCTGGCTGACCCTGTTGCTGGTGCGATCGGCCTAACCGTGCCAGCAATGGTGGTTGGCAGTCCCGGGATGGAAGTAGGGGATAAATTTAGATCCTATCAAATATTGTTACTCAAAGATGATGGTTCGAGTGAGCTATACCAGACAATTACTAGCTATCAACAACAATTTTAGGCCGGAGTTTTTATGACATTAATTAACGTATCTCTCACGGTTACGCTGTTGTTGATGACCGCTGTTAGTGCGGCGCAAAGCAGCCCATCGTTGAGTTATCAACAAACCATCGACGCCGCTTTATCCAATGATTTGTGGCAGCAGGGTAATGACGCTAAACGTCGTGCGATGTTAGCATCGAGTGAAGTGGTGTCTGCGCTGCCTAATCCGACGATATCCATGGGTCTTGCGAATATCGCAGGTGATAGTCTCGCCTTTAATCAAGAAGCGATGACCCAGTTAACAGTAGGCGTCTCGCAGCAGTTTGTACGGGGCGATAGTCTGGCATTATCTAAGCGTCAATTACAGCAGTTGAGTCAACAGTATCCAATGTTTGGGTTAGAACGTCGGGCTAATCTTAGTGCCACGGTGGCTCAAATTTGGCTGCGGATTTATCAAGCACAGCACACACAGCAGCTGATCAGAGAGAGCCGTCCGCTATTTGAACAATTGACTGAACTCGCCCAGCGTAGTTATCAGGTGGGACAAGGCCGGACGATGCAAAGTGATTTAATTAGTGCTGAAGTCGAGTTAATTTCGCTCGATGATCGTTTGGAAAAATTTGACATTCAGGCTCAACATTATCGACAACAACTTGGGCGCTGGCTGCCATACGCTATTGCGACCACGCCTATCAGTAACAATAAGCCTGAGATAGTGACGTTAACGTTGCCAGTCAATAATAGCGAAATGGCTTGGGCAGCGGTCTTGAACAATCATCCCAGCGTTAAAGCCCTCGATGCTAAGCAACAGTCACTTAATACGGGGATTGATTTAGCACGTCAGAGTCAAAAAATTCAATGGCGCGTTAACAGTAGTTATGGCTGGCGTAGCGATGCACCCAATGGCCAGTCTCGTAGTGATTTACTATCGCTTGGGGTGAGTCTAGACTTGCCGATATTTAATAAAACGCGAAGTCGTCAGCAAGTCAGTGCGGCCAAGGCGAGTGCACAAGTAGCGAGCACCGATAAGTTATTGTTGATCCGTCAGATGCGCAGTAATGCATTGGCCGAGCAAGCGTCATTGACGGTCTTAAAGCGACGACTGGCGCTGTATATCGACAAGTTGATACCGCAAACTCGGCAACAGGCTGAGGCAGCGTTAACTGCCTATGGTAATGATAATGGTGAATTTTCTCGGGTGGTGTTAGCACGACTTAGTGAGCTTAATCGCCGGATTGATGCCTTTAATATATTGATTGAAATGGACATCGCCACCATTAAACTCAATTACTATTTGACCCAAGTGACTACCGCCGGAGATGCCAATGAATAATCTAATGAAATCTTTGTTACTGCTGGTGACTGGTGGCTTGGCTGGTGTGCTGATTAGTCAATTTGTTATGACTGAACTTAGCCCTGAACCAATGTCGCAGCCAGCCGAAAAAGAAGTACTGTATTGGGTGGCGCCAATGGATGCTAATTTTCGCCAAGACAGCCCCGGTAAGTCGCCGATGGGCATGGATTTAGTGCCAGTGTATGCTAAAAACACCAAGCAAGATGTGGGTATCGTGACTATTGCACCCCATGTCGTTAATAATCTTGGCGTACGTATTGCTCCTGTACGTCGTGAAATACTGAAAAATACCATCAATACCGTTGGTTATGTGCAGTATGATCAGGAACGATTGATTCATATTCACCCTCGAGTCGCTGGTTGGCTTAATAAACTGCACGTTAAGACGGCGGGTGAGCGGGTGGAAAAAGGTCAACCGTTATATGACATTTACTCACCAACATTGGTCAATGCGCAAGAAGAATTATTACTCGGGGTGGCGCGGAATAATAAACGCCTCATTAGCGCCGCGAAAGCGCGATTATTGTCGTTATTGGTGCCGCAAGATATTATCGATCGGGTGATTAAAAGCCTCAAGATTGAGCAAAATATCACGATATTTTCGCCGCAATCGGGAGTAGTGGATAATTTGGCGGTACGTGAAGGCTTTTATCTAAAGCCGGGCACGCAAATTATGTCAGTGGCTGCGCTCGACCAGGTGTGGGTTGATGCTCAAATTTTTGAACGGCAATCGAGTGCGGTTAATGTTGGCGATCATGTCTCGATGACGCTAGATTATTGGCCGCGTGAGGTGTGGCATGGTCAGGTGGATTATATTTATCCAACGGTGGATGAAGGCACACGCACCTTGCGTGTTCGACTGCGGTTTGCTAATCAAGACGGTAAATTAAAACCCAACATGTATGCCAAAGTCGCCATCGATAGTGATGATGGTCAAGCGAAGCTGTTGGTACCGCGTGAATCGGTGATTAGAACCGGTCAATCGACCCGTGTGGTGTTGGCGATGGGACACGGGGAATTCAAATCGATTAATGTCGCGCTAGGGCGGAGCAATGGCCAGTTTATCGAGGTGTTGTCGGGCCTGAACGAACACGATAATGTCGTGGTGTCGGCCCAGTTTTTAATCGATTCTGAGTCGAGCGTCAGCTCGGACTTTATGCGAATGGATGCTATGCCAACTGATAATGTCGCGCTGGAAACCTCAAATACCGTCACCGTTGTTGTCATGGTTGAGTCGGTGATGAGTGATCATCGCATGGTGACCTTAACGCACCCTCCCATTGAGCAATGGGATTGGCCGCAGATGACGATGGACTTTGCTGTTGACGCTAGCGTTGATATCACCAAATTTGAGCAAGGTCAGTCGATCACCGTTGAGCTAAGTGACGACCCAGATAACGGCTATAGCGTTGTTGCGATTGACGCAGATGGGGAATAGATAATGATCACTGCAATTATTCGTTGGTCTGTCTACAACCGATTATTGGTATTATTAGCCACGTTGTTAGTGGTAGGAGCAGGGCTCTATTCGGTAAAAAATACGCCGGTTGATGCGATACCTGACTTGTCAGATGTTCAAGTTATTATCAAGACATCATTTCCCGGCCAAGCGCCACAAGTGGTGGAAGATCAAGTCACGTATCCATTAACAACCGCGATGCTGTCAGTACCTGGAGCTGAGACCGTGCGCGGATTCTCGTTCTTTGGCGACTCGTATGTCTATGTTATTTTCGATGAAGATACCGATCTCTATTGGGCACGTTCACGTGTCTTAGAATATTTGAGTCAGGTCAATTTACCGAGCAGCGCCAAAGCACAGCTAGGGCCAGATGCCACCGGTGTCGGCTGGGTCTATTTATACGCACTGGTCGATCGAACTGGTCAGCACGATCTTAGCCAACTGCGATCGTTGCAGGATTTCTTCTTAAAATACGAGCTGCAAACGGTTAAAGGAGTCTCTGAAGTTTCGACACTTGGCGGTATGGTTAAGCAATATCAGGTGAAAGTTGATCCCGATAAATTACGCGCCTTGGACATTCCCTTATCGCTGATCAGTGTCGCGATTAATCGAGGTAATCAAGAAGTCGGTGCATCGGTGGTGGAAATGGCCGAAGCAGAGTATATGGTGCGTGCCACTGGCTATATTCAAGGTGTTGAAGACTTAGCGAATATTCCACTGGGACTGAGTACCTCGAACAACAGTAATAATGGCATCCCGTTATTACTTAAAGACGTGGCTGATATTGGGATTGGTCCCCAGATGCGTCGTGGTATTGCCGAACTTAATGGTGAGGGCGAAACAGTCGGTGGTATTGTGGTGATGCGGTTTGGCGAAAATGCTCAGACCACGATAGTCGGCGTTAAACAAAAGCTTGAGCAACTAAAACAAGGACTGCCCGCAGGCGTGGAAGTTGTCACGGTTTATGATCGCTCCGATCTTATTGAGCGCGCCATCGACAACTTATGGCTTAAATTACTTGAAGAATTCCTGGTTGTGGCGTTGGTGTGCGTGTTGTTTTTATTCCATGTGCGTTCATCATTAGTGGCGATTGTCAGCTTACCGGTCGGTATTTTAGCGGCATTTACCGTGATGCACTTGCAAGGACTCAACGCCAATATCATGTCGTTAGGCGGTATTGCTATTGCCATTGGCGCGATGATTGATGGCGCAATTGTGATGATCGAAAACATGCACAAGCATATGGAAAAGACGCCATTAACCGATGATAACCGTTGGCAGATTGTGATTAAGTCGGCCACCGAAGTCGGGCCAGCGTTATTCTTTAGCTTGTTGATCATTACCGTGAGCTTCTTACCGGTGTTTACTCTAGAAGCGCAAGAAGGGCGAATGTTTGCGCCACTCGCTTATACCAAAACCTATGCCATGGCCGCGGCGGCCGCATTGTCGATTACTTTGGTGCCGGTGCTAATGGGGTATTTTATCCGCGGCAAGATTATTAGCGAAGCTAAAAATCCGCTTAACCGTATGCTAACTGGTGCTTACATTCCGATATTAAAGCGAGTGCTTACTTACCCTAAAGTAACACTGGTTCTTGCTGTTGTGGTGCTGGCTATTGGCCTATGGCCGTTGAACAAGATTGGTAGTGAGTTTATGCCGCCGCTTGATGAAGGCCATATCATGTATATGCCTACCACTTATCCCGGGATTTCAGTGGGCAAGGCGCGGCAATTACTCCAGCAAACGGATAAGCTGATCATGACGGTTCCTGAGGTCAAATCTGTGCTTGGTAAAATAGGCCGAGCCGATACGGCGACCGATTCAGCGCCACTGACCATGATTGAATCGTTTATTACCCTTAAGCCGCAATCTCAGTGGCGTGAGGGAGTCACGAGCAAGAGTATTCGGCAAGAGCTCGATAGCCTGATTCAGTTTCCTGGCGTGACTAATGCGTGGGTGATGCCGATAAAAACTCGGATCGATATGTTAGCCACCGGGATTAAAACCCCGGTTGGGGTGAAAATCGCGGGGCCCGATTTGGCGGTGATCGAGCAGATTGGGCAGCAGCTAGAAAGTATTATTAGAAAAGTGGATGGTACAACATCGGTCTATGCCGAGCGTGTTGCTGGTGGTCGTTATATTAAAGTCGATATCGACCGACTACAGGCAGCGCGTTATGGCCTTAATATTGCTGATGTTCAGCAGGTAGTGGCAACCGCTATCGGTGGCGTGACAGTGGCTAAAACGATTGAAGGCTTAGCGCGTTACCCAATTAATGTCCGTTACCCGCAAGATTATCGTAATTCACCAGAGCAGCTTAAGCTGCTGCCGATTGTTACCCCACAAGGGCACCGTATTGCCTTGGCGGATGTCGCCGATGTCTTTATTGAAGATGGCCCACCGGGGATTAAAAGTGAGAATGCCCGCCTTAATGGTTGGGTCTATGTTGATATTGGTGATGTCGATGTTGGCAGCTATGTTGAACTGGCCAAAACTACCGTTGCACAGGAGTTAATACTGCCGGCGGGTTATTCCATTACTTGGGCAGGGCAATATCAATACATGCAACGGGCTAAAGAGAAGCTGGGTTATGTGGTGCCATTAACGTTAGCGGCGATCATTCTCTTGTTGTTTTTAAATTTCCGCCGGGTTGCGGAAGTGGCCATTATTATGGGAACGCTACCGTTGGCGATGGTGGGCAGCATTTGGTTAATGTATTTTGAAGGCTATAACTTCTCGGTCGCGGTTGGGGTTGGTTTTATCGCGCTTGCCGGCGTCGCGGTCGAAATTGGCGTGATCATGTTGGTTTATCTCAATCAAGCCTATGACGAGGTGATGGAACAATGCCAAGTGAACGGTCGCGCGATAACCGCCATCGAATTGCGCCAAGCTGTGATACACGGCGCTGGGCTGCGTATTCGCCCAGTAATGATGACTGGTTTGTCTATTATTATTGGCCTGTTGCCGATTCTCTACGGCAGTGGCACCGGTTCTGAGGTGATGAGTCGCATCGCCGCGCCAATGGTTGGCGGTATGGTGAGTGCGCTAGTATTAGCACTGCTAGTGTTACCTGCGGTGTATTTCTTATGGCGCTCTTACGCGATAAAAAACGCATAAAAAAGGCCCCGGTTATTATCAATAAGCGGGGCCTTTATTTTTCTATCTGTATATCTAACTAAAGGTTAGTGACCAGGTAGGAAGATAAATTTAGCAACACAAACCAGTGTTAAGGCTAATACACCTTTAGATACTTCATCACGTTTGCCTGTACCCAATTTTAGTACCGTGTAAGTGATGAAACCAAATGCGATACCGTTTGAGATTGAGAATGTGAAAGACATCATCACAGTCGTTACAATCGCTGGTACGTATTCAGTGAAGTCATCCCAGTTTAGTTTAGCCAATGAACCCATCATCAACATTGCGACGTAGATTAATGCGCCATCTACCGCAAAGCCAGGTAACATTTTTGCCAGCGGTAAGAAGAACATGCCTAACAAGAACATACAACCGATAGTAACTGCGGTTAAGCCAGTACGACCACCAACAGCAACACCAGAGGCAGATTCAACGTATGAAGTTACCGGAGGACAACCAAAGGCTGTACCAATGACAGACGCCATCGAGTCAGCTTTTAGTGACTTGCTTAATCCTTTGATTTTACCATCTTCATCTTGCAAGCCTGCACGTTCAGCAACACCCATTAAGGTGCCAGCCGTGTCGAAGATATTAACGAATAAGAAGGTCATGATCACTGGGATCATTGCTACTTGCATCGCACCCATAATATCCATTTTCATGAAGATAGGCTCAATCGCTTTGAAGTCAGGAACCGCTAGGAGACCTTCGCCCGGATATTGAACAAAGCCAGTTGCCGGTGCCCATGCTTTAGCAGCTTCAGCCACGACGAAGAAGTCTGTCGGTAGGATCCATGTCATCGCAAACGCGATAAAGGTAGTGATAGCGATACCGATAATAACCGCGCCGAAGACTCTGCGGTAGCTAAGAACAGCAATGATTAGGAAGCTTAGGAAGCCTAATGCTGGCGCCTCAGGACCAAACTTACCAAAACCAAAGTGAGTAAAATCAGCAATCGCAACGATATTTTCAGGATCTGGAACCACGATGCCAGTGAAACGTAGGCCAATGAAGCCTAAGAACAGACCAACACCTGCGGTCATCGCGATACGCATGCTCATTGGAATGCTGTCGAGCATCCACTCGCGTAATCGTGTCACACTCATTAACACAAAAAGAACACCAGAGAGGAATACGGCGCCTAGCGCGACTTCCCAGCTGTGGTTCATCTGCATAACGACCGTAAAGGTAAAGAAGGCATTTAAGCCCATGCCCGGCGCTAAGCCAACTGGCCAGTTAGCGTATAATCCCATTAGGATTGTTGCAATCGCAGCACCTAAACAGGTGGCAAGGAATAAACCATCGAAAGGCATCCCCGTGTTTGACATGATGATCGGATTTAAAAACATGATGTATGACATGGTAATGAAGGTGGTTAAACCTGCAATTAATTCAACTTTCACACTGGTTTTATTTTCGGACAGTTTAAACAACTTTTCGAGTATACCGCCGCTATTTTTTGGCTGGTCAACTGATTCCATAACTACTTTTCTCTCGTTGTAAGGACAAAGGGTGATAGGGAGATGTTAATAGTCACAAATGTAAATGGCTATTAACATTGATAACAAAATTGTAGCATTAACGTTAATTGTTGTTGACACTAATGTCAATTTTGACAGTGGTGTAAACATGGCGAGTCCGTTTGCGGGTTAATACCATAGCGATTCCATAGCGCCAGCGCGCATTATAGCAAGTGATAGCGCGATAATCTCGCAAAGAAAACAAATGTTCTACATAAAGAACTGGTGCGGGAGGATTTAACAATTGAATGTTTACTCTAACTTAGCTGATACGTAATTGGGCTGGCGTTTCTCCAATCATTAAGTCAAAGGTTGTATGGCGGTTTTCGTCATTAATTGATGTTCGATGCCGACATCAATATACGGACTTCCTTGTATCTGATAGCCGATTTTTTGATAAAACCCAAGTGCACTTACCCGTGCAGATAGCTCGATCGTCTCGATGTTGCGGTTAAATAAGTGACCTTCGAGATGACCAATTAACGCTAAGCCAAGTCCTTGGCCTTGTTCATTGGCGCAAACTGCCATCTGTTTTAATATCACCATCTTTTTATCTACAGGCACAATCATGACGCAGGCGATGAGCTGGTGCGCGCGTACTAGCCCAAAATGCCAATAGTTTGGTTCACTCGATAAGTCCTGCTTATAAAGGTCTAGCCCTAATGGTTTACGGAGCTCTTGATGCCGTAGCGCCAGCATTTGCTGATAGTATGGCGACTGGGTATCGAATTGAATAAACGTCACTGGCTAGTACGTGCCTTATCAATATCCTGACAGACTTGTGCCATGGGGCCGAGCACGCGCGGTGTCGGTCGGTGCAGTATCTTGGCATTGGGATGATAGATGTGATTGTTTTTCACCGCGGGAAGGAGTTGCCATTGTTGCCAATTAAAGAGTTCATGGCCACCAGTTTGGGCGTCATCTGGTATTAAAATGACTTGTGCCGCCGTCAGCAAAACATTCTCGACACTGATTTTTGGGTAGGCTGCTTCGGCTTGGCCAAAGACATTCTCGCCGCCACAGCGTTCGATGAATTGATTGAGCCAACTGCCATTACTAATGGTCATTAATGGTTTTGACCACAGTTGGTAGAAGGTACGCACCTTAGGGCGGTGTTGATATTTCTTAGTGATTTGAGCAAGACCTTGCTCAAATTTAAGCGCAACTTCCTGCGCCAGTGCAACGTTGCCGGTCGCTTGGCCTAATAGTCGTAAATTCTCGCTGATGCCGAGCAGTGTTGTCGGGTTTGAGTCGACGACGTGATAGCCTAATGCTTTTATTTTATCTAACTGATTAAGTTTATTACCGCCAGACCACGTCACTACTAAATCGGGTTTTAGGGCGATGAGTTTTTCTAGCGTGATGCCGCGATAATCACCGATAACTTCAATTGATTTAGCTTGCTCTGGATAATCGGCATGGCTGATGGTGGCGACAATACGGTCGCCAGCACCGATGGCGTAAAGCAATTCAACCGCATGAGGAGACAGCGCAATGATGCGTTGCGGCGCGGTTGCCTGACTCTGTGATGAAAGTAGCGCGATAGCTAACGTTAACGCGATCGCCGCTAATTTGTTAGTAATCAAAACCAATTCTCGCTTTAATGCCGTTATCAAACGCATGCTTGGTGGGGCGCACTTCGCTGATGGTATCGGCGATATCTGTTAGGCCACGATGACAAGCACGGCCGGTCACAATCACATGCTGCATGGCGGGGCGGTTGCTGATCGCGTCAACCACTTCCGCAACATCAATGTAACCATAGGTCAGCATATAAGTTAACTCATCAAGCATCACTAGATCGAGGCTGTCATCTTGCAATAATAGTTTTGCTTGTTGCCATGCTTGTTGCGCAGCTGCAGTATCACTATCTTTGTCTTGGGTGTTCCAGGTGAAACCGGTGCCCATAATATGAAAGTCGACGCCGAGCTTTTCCAAGATGTTGCGCTCGCCACAAGGCCATTGCCCTTTGATAAATTGGACAACCGCTGCCTTTTGCTCATGACCAACACAGCGTAATACTGTGCCATAGCCAGCGGTCGACTTACCTTTGCCATTGCCCGTTAGCACCATAAAGATACCTTGCTCTTTGGTGGCGGCTTCAATTTTGGCATCAACCGTTTCTTTGAGTTTTTGTTGGCGTTCTTGATGGCGTTGTTTTTTATCGTCTTGGTTCATAATTTTCTCATAGATTGAATTGATAGCCTACTAAGCAGACATATATGACTAGTTCGGCGAGTTGTTGTGCTTGACCGAGTAAGTCGCCGGTGTAGCCGCCCAGTTGGGTTTGGTACCATTTTACAATGACAATACGCAGTACAACAAGAGTGATGATTAGCGACAATGACAGCATTATCGGCAATAACGCCAACGGAATTAATGCGCTGAGTAATAAAATCACTAATTCGGTGCCGCTTTGTTGTTCAGTCATCGGTTTAATCTTACTGGAATCGATGTCCCGGACGTATTGTTGATCGAAGATTAAGCTAACAGCTACCACACGACTCAAGCAATGAGCCACCAGTAGCGCGGTGATGACGTTGGCCAAACTGTTGAACAGTGGTTGAGTTGTGGTGAGTTCAATCAGTAATTGATACTTGAGTAATAACGCTAGCACCAGTGCTAATGCGCCATAAGTACCTAGGCGTGAGTCTTTCATGATGGTGAGCTTTTGCTCGACCGTCCAGCCACCGCCGAAACCATCCCAGGTATCGGCCAGGCCATCTTCGTGAAATGCGCCGGTGATTAATACGCTGGCGATCATTGCCAGTAAAATAGCGATTGATGCTGGCAACACCAGTGCGCTTAACCAGTAGACCAAGCCACTTAACACGCCAATTAATAGGCCGACAAGCCCATAATAGCGACTCGCTTGGTTTAACCATTGTGATTGAAAGTTAGCGATAGGCTTAATCTTAATCCGAGTAAAGAAGCTTAAGGCCACGAGCCATAATCGCCATTGATACTTTACGGTGCTGCGCAATGACTCCATTAGTTAACCTTGGTGACATGCGCCTGTTCAAAACTGGCCATGTGATTATAAAATGCTAACGCGCTTTGCATTAGCGGCAATACGAGCGGGCAACCGCTACCTTCGCCTAAGCGCAAGTTGAGGGAGAGTAATGCCTTGGCATTTAACTCCTTCAATAGCATATGGTGACCCAATTCGTGGGACTGGTGGCTAAAGATCATATAATCACGGGCATTCGGCGATATTTTTACAGCCAGTAACGCCGCAACACTTGAGATAAAACCGTCAACGATAATAACCTTGCCTCGCTGTGCGATACCGATCATTGCACCGACCATTTGTGCAATTTCAAAGCCGCCTAAACAGGAGAGTACGCTAATGGGTGAGTTCATCGCATCTTGATGTAACAAGCAGGCACTACGAATGATTTCTTTCTTACGGTTGAGGCAATCATCATCGATCCCGGTGCCTCGTCCAACACAATAATCGATGTCGTGACCTGTTAAAATTTTCATGATCGCTGCCGCCGAGGTGGTATTGCCAATGCCCATTTCGCCAATACCAATAACGTTACTGCCGTGGTCAACTTGTGATTGTGCGACTTTTAACCCCATATTTATCGCATATCTTGCTTGTTGCTCGCTCATCGCAGGCTCAATGTGAATCGGCGCAGTGGTGTCTCCTACTCGCTGCTTTATTAACATTGGGTGATCTGGTTGTTCATAGACGGTGCCGCAATCTATCACGGTTAACGACATGTTGGCTTGCTGCGATAAAGCGTTAATGGCAGCTCCTCCGGCGCAAAAGTTGGCGACCATTTGGCCGGTGACTTCACATCCCGCGATGGAGATACCCATTTCGCTCACTCCGTGATCCCCCGCAAATACTAGCTGGGTAGGTTTGGTGATTCGAGGTTGGTCATGACCCAGAATTTGGCATAACTGCAGCGCCAGCGTTTCGAGCTGCCCAAGTGCGCCCAACGGTTTGGTTTTAATGTCGATATTGTGCTGTATCTTATCGACATTATTCGCGGGTAATTTAGCAATTGAATACATAATTTTCTCTAATTGATTTGGTGACTTCGTTGTTTTAATAATAATAAGAAGAACACACTGCCAATGGCCGAAGTGATAATACCCAACGGGATTTCTTGATTCTCTAATAATGTCCGGGCCATTAAATCAACATATATCATAAATATGCCGCCGAACAGCGCGACGAGGCTAAAATTATTTAATTGTCGCTGGCCCAAGGTTAACCTCACAAGGTGGGGAATTAGTAATCCAACAAAAGCAATGCCACCCGCACTCGCGACCACCACCGCACAAATCAGGGCACTGGCGACTAACATCATTAGCCTTACTTTGCTGACATTAACACCCAATGTCGTGGCGCTTTCATCGCCGGTTGAAATTGCCAACACTTGATGCGAAAAAGCAAAGAACAATAAGATACTTAAACTGATGATGATCGCGGGAGCTGGTAGTGAAGACCATTGCGCTTGAGAGAAACTGCCTAATGTCCAAAATAATATCGACGCGGCGGCTTGCGGATCACTATGATAAAGCAGCGCGCTGCTAGCGGCGCTAAACATGAATGAACAGGCGACACCTGCCAATAGCATTCGCTCAATTTGATTAAATGCGCTGCGTCCCGCAATGGCGAGGACCACAAAAACTGCGAGTAGCCCGCCAATGAAGGCCGCCACTGGCAATAATAATATTGAGATACCTGAGAATAAGGTAAACATCATCACGGCGCCAAATGAGGCACCGGCACTGATGCCAAATAAATAAGGATCGGCCAGCGGGTTTCGCGTTACCTGTTGCAAAATAGCACCAGCTACTGCAAGCCCTGCACCGCACAAGATGGCGAGTAATACTCTAGGGAGCCTTAATTCTAGTACTATTTGTTGGTAGATTGGGTTAACCGGCTCGTTATCAATCCAGGGGATTAAGATTGAAGTGACTTCCCACAGACTAATTGACACTGCACCAAAGCACAGTGCAATCAGCATGCTAACGATGGCGGTGAAGACGAGACCGACGGTCACTAAGGTTATTTTTGACATGAGTCGGCCTGATAATGAAATAAGAGGTGAGGCTTATTCGTTTTTGGGTGGTCGGTGACAGTGACATCTACTTGATAGGTTTCGCTGATCAGTTGTGCGGTCAGCACTTGATGGGGCGTACCGCATGCGATGACCTGTCCGGCGTCGAGTAAAATTAGTTTATCGCAAAACGCGCTAGCAATATTAAGATCATGTAGCGATGCTATCACGGTGGTATTGAGTTTTTTAACGCGGTTTAAAAGATCGATTTGATAGTGAATATCGAGATGATTGGTGGGTTCATCCATGATCAGCAACTGACCCTGTTGGACAATCGCCCGCGCTATTAACGCCCGTTGTTGTTCTCCACCTGATAACGTGTCAAAGCGATTATAGGCCAAGTGTGCCAAGTCAACTTGGGCTAATGCGTTGGTCAAGCGTTGACGATCAGCGGTAGAGGTCGCGCTAAATAATGATTGGTGAGGTGTTAGTCCCATCGCGACCACATCAATCACGGTATAAGGTAATGAGTTAGGTGCTTGGGTCACAACCGCAATTTTTTGTGCCACAGACTTTGGCGAACAGCGCCAGATATCTTGCTGCTCTAATATGATGCTGCCTGAACTGGGTTTGGTGTACCGATATAATGTGCGTAATAAGCTTGTTTTACCACTGCCATTACAACCGATAATGCCGACAAATTGCCCCTGCGTAACCGTAAAGTTAATATCATTGAGGATATCTTTACCTGCCACCTGCCAGTATAGGTTATTCACCTGTAACAAGGGGTTAGTCATTAATAGGCTCCATCAATGGTGATGGTTGGATGGTGTAAAATAATTGGCGCATAATTGTGCACGCAGTTAGCCAGAGGGGAACATACACCGCGCTGGTTAAACTTACGCAAGTACTCCGCTTGGTAGTAAAAATAAGATTGTTGTTAGGTATCTGGCTTACTCTGTGTTGGACACAATAGTTTACAGTTGCGGGTACAGCCATGAATTTGCATCATGTTCCCTAACAAACACATAAGATCGCTATTATCGAGGTTTTTTGGCGGCAATCAACCTTTGTTGGTTAATTTAAATTATTTATTTGGCCATTGGAGTGTTTGCCATACCTTACCGGATGGCTCGATCACTATTTCTATGTCGACTCTAGCGGCAAAGCCGATGTTGAGGGCAACTAGATGATTGTTACCAGGTATCGGCATGCCAAGAATCTTGGCGATGAGGTAACGTATTATGCCGCTATGGCAGACCACTAAAGTGCTTTTGTGTTGTTGAATTAATTCCTCCCACGCGCGATCAACGCGGTGAGTGAATGCGCTCGTCGGTTCTCCATTGGGCGGCGTGAATTGCCAAGGGGTTTTCCAGAATTGATCAAGTTGCTCTGGGTAACGTTGATACAGCTGTGCCATCGGCTCGCCGTCCCAGTCACCAAAACAGATTTCGCGCCACGCAGGGTCGATAGTCAATGGATAGTGACGTTGGTCGGAAAATGATTTTGCAAAATCATGACAACGGATTAATGGTGATGTTATTACCGATTCAAAGGTGTCATCGCATGACAGCGCTTTTATCATCTGTTCTTGGCCTCGCTTAGATAGCGGGATGTCAGTCGAACCATTGAGGTTTTTGGGTTTTGTAGTTTCGCCATGTCGTAATAGCGTGAGGGTAAATTTAGTCATACCAATTACCATTTGAGGTTTGAATCAAATTTACCACATCAACGCGACAAAGATAATGCTCTTAGTGTAATCATTAGTTGGACTATAACGCTTGTTGCAGTTCGAGTATTCGAATTAGTTGCTCTTGTTGATTGTCGTTAAGATCGAAAAACTTAATAATGGCATCGCCATTGGCAGATTTTTGTACGGTTCCTGTTACTTTCATCCGTTCCTTATGATGACCGAAAATAGAGATGGTGACCTCTTTATTTAGCGGAAAATTAATTGGTGTATTGAGTTTAATCCCGCCCAGATTAATTTCGTAGTCGTCACTAAAGTCTGGAAAATCCTGTTCGGCATAAATTACTGCCTCGATTCCATCGTTGCTATTCACTTTGACCCGGACGCCCGAGCGACGATTGCTATTTGACCTTTTTTCCATATCCATATGGCCTCCTTACTTTGTAACAAGAAATATAGGCCGTGTGTTCTACAGCCTGTTTATATTTTAGACGACATTCCAAATGTTTGGATCTTTTTGGCTGAACTATTTTTAATAGTTAGCACAATTACACGACAATATTCACCGCAAAAGAGAGCAATGGTAGGTTGTTGCCGTTGCCATATAATCAATATTCACTTAATCCATCACAAAATTCTTACACGTAGTTGAGGTTGAATAACCATAGTGGTAAATTATGCGACCGCCATGACTAAAACAGCATAGAATGTTAATGGTGGATTAATATCATTTGCATTTGATGATTTTTTTTGTGAAAACAATTAAATTCATAGCGTTAATGCAATGGGTATAAGTTGAACGTATAGGATTTTTTTTGATGAGCAATTTACCGCGTAAGGCCGTTGTTAACTTCGATAGTTTGCATCGAGTATTTACTATCCCTGAAGAGCAAGATTCTACTTTAGGTCGTATTGAACGTGAAATATCGGAAAACTTAGAAGGCTTTTTACAGTCACATATTGTAGCGATTGAAAAAGATCTGTCCGATGTTGAAAAGGATTTTGCTGAAGCGACGATACCGCAACAACCCATTTTTGTGTCGCAACAAGCGGATTTTTTGTTAGATAAGCTGGTGGCTCACTCGGTTCACACTGCTTCTCCGAGTTTTGTTGGTCATATGACCTCGGCATTACCTTATTTTATGTTACCGCTGTCAAAAATAATGATCGCGCTCAATCAAAATTTGGTAAAAACTGAAACATCAAAATCATTTACGCCATTAGAGCGCCAAGTCACGGGCATGTTGCATCGCTTGGTGTATCAAGGGGATGATTCATTCTATAAAAAATATCTCCATGATCAACATTTTGCACTAGGCGCTTTTTGTTCCGGTGGTACCGTGGCAAATATTACGGCGCTGTGGGTTGCGCGCAATAATATGTTTAAAGTGACGGATCAATTCGCCGGCGTTCATCAAGAAGGGCTTGCTGCTGGACTGGTGCATCATGGTTACCGTGGCGCTGCCGTTTTAATCAGTGAACGTGGTCATTATTCGTTAAAGAAAACCGCTGACATTTTAGGTCTTGGTGCTAAAAATATTATTTCGATTGCTACCGATGATCATAACCGTATTTCCATTGCGGCACTCAAAGATGAATGTGAAGCGCTTAGACGCGATAACATCAAGATTATGGCGATTGTTGGTGTGGCAGGAACTACTGAGACCGGTAGTGTCGATCCACTTGATCAGATGGCGGATATTGCGGCGGAATATGAGTGCCATTTTCATGTCGATGGCGCTTGGGGCGCACCAACGCTATTTTCAAAAAAGTATGCACCGCTATTAAAAGGCATTGAACGCGCAGACTCTGTCACCATTGACGCCCACAAGCAACTGTATATCCCAATGGGTGCAGGGCTGGTGGTGTTTAAAGATCCTAGTGCATTGCATTCGGTGGAGCATCACGCTAACTATATTATCCGTAAGGGTTCTAAAGATTTAGGCAGTCGAACCTTAGAAGGTTCTCGTCCTGGGATGGCAATGTTAGTGCATTCTGGATTACGTATTTTGGGCCAACAAGGCTACGAATTACTGATTGATGAAGGGATCAATAAAACCCAACAGTTTGCTGGGATGATCAAGCAACATAGCGACTTTGAGCTATGTAGTGAGCCCACTCTAAATATCTTAACCTATCGTTATTGTCCGAGTTGGCTAACGCCACATTTAACCAATGGCGACTCGAAGCTAGTTGAGAAGATTAATAATGTGCTTAATGGTTACACCAAGTATCTACAAAAGGTCCAACGTGGACGTGGTAAAGCATTCGTGTCGCGTACACAGCTAACGCCAGCGTGCTATGGACAGCAATCAATTGTGGTATTTCGTGTGGTATTAGCCAATCCGCTAACAACTATCGATATTCTCGATGAAATCCTAGTAGAGCAAGCACAACTGGCACTAGAGCCCGAAGCCCAGCATTATATCAATTCACTACGAGCGCTTGTACAATAGAGAGCACTATTGCGTCATAATATGTGAACTCAGGTTGATTAAAAGGAAAATCAATCTGAGTTTATGGAACAAATGATAGCCTTCCGCAAATTTTTCTTCTGTTATACTTTTCAAATTAACTAGCACAAAAAAAGTAAGTAAACTTAGCTATTTAGCCTAATTGCAACCGTTGGTTGACAGATTTACAAGCTGACTTGCTGGTCTGCAACCACGTGATTTTCTATGCTTAGTGCTCAAATACAGATGAAGGAATGAACATTATGATATTAGCGGAAAAGATTGTCAGATTAAGGAAACAGGTTGGTTGGTCGCAGGAAGAGCTGGCGGAAAAAATGAATGTTTCTAGGCAGTCGGTCTCTAAGTGGGAAAGTACTAATAGTATCCCTGATTTAAATCGAATCATTATGTTATCGGAGATTTTTGACGTTTCAACGGACTTTTTACTCAAAGATGAAAACGAAGAATTTGATTCCCGTGATGAAAGTAATGAGCCTGGCACCATCAAAATTAGCTTGGACCAAGCAACGCAGTATATCAATAATAAGGTCGAGGCATCAGTCGTAGCCACTAAGGGCGCGATACTTTGCGTCTGCTCGGTAGTACCACTGTTTTTCTTATTGGCGATGGCCGAGACAAATAGATTCGGCCTAACAGGAGATACCGCCGCCGCGATAGGTATTGTGTGTCTCTTAGTGATAGTGTCGTTTGGTATCAGCTTTTTTATTAAAACTAATCAATATGAAACTGATACCGCGGTAATAGATAATGAAAAATTTGAGCTAGTCTATGGTGTACACAGTATTTTCAAGGAAAAATTAACAACATTTAGAGTCTCCTATAATCATCGGGTATCCGTTGGTATCTTTTTGTTTATTATTAGTTTTGTACCTCTGATGTTGGTTAGTACGTTTTCTGGTGGGTCAGACCTAGTGTTAATGATGCTCATTGTGTTGCTCGTCCTGATAGCGATAGGCGTCTACATTGTCGCGCCGGTCTCTGCTCAATATGAGGCTTTTAATCATATTCTTAACGATAGCTGTGTAGAGCCTCGTAAAAGTAAGCGTGCCAAGCGCGCCCAGAAACTTGCTGAATTCTACTGGCCGTTGCTCATTGCGATATTTCTTGGTTGGAGCCTGTGGACCATGGATTGGGGCGTGACTTGGATTATTTGGCCTGTTGGCGGTGTGCTGTTCGCTGCACTGGTAGGACTAATGGAATTGTTAGATAAGGAAGAATATTAATTATCCTCGCCGCCACAACGTTGAGACGGCGAGGAATTTAATCGCTACTTCGCGTTGATTTCCATCCGTTCAGGCGCAATGGCCATACTCGGTAGGCTGGCTTGTGACGATAGGCGTTGTTGGTAGATAACGCTATATGCCAGTACATTTTTAACGTATTCCCGAGTTTCGCGGTACGGGATTGTTTCAACCCATTGTGCTTGGGGTAGGTTCTTCTTTACCCAATGCTTTACTCTATGCGGTCCGGCATTATACGCAGCAGCAGCAACCGCTAGGTTATTATCAAATTGCTTAAGCATATTCTCTAAATAGCCAGTGCCAAGCCTGATGTTCATTTCAGGTTTGTAGAGCTGTGCTTTGCGATGATAAAGCACATGACTTTGTCTCGCTTGTAATTTTGCTGTCCCTGGCATCAATTGCATTAACCCACGTGCGCCAACCGCTGAATTAGCCTTGGCCATAAAGGCGCTTTCTTGTCTGGCGATCGCTAACGGCCAGCTTAAATCTAACTCATTACGCTTGGCTTCTTTCTTAAAGCTATCTAGGTGTGGTGTTGGGAAGCGTAAGCCCAAATCGTCACGCCACTGAGTCATGGTTAACGTGATAATGGTGCGATCGTGCCAGTCCCAACTGTGGGCTATTTGTGCGGCGCCAATCCGTTGTTGTTCGGTGAGTTCTCTGACCAAATAATACCATTCACGTTGTGCATCTACATTACGTCCTAGCTGGTAAAGTTGGTACGCACGTTTGAGGTGAGGTTTCGATAATAGGGTCGCAATTTGTGGCTGGTCAATCGGTAACGTTCGATGATTAAGGCTGTACGGACGTTTAAGTTTATCGCTGGCAAGAAAGCCATAGTAGCGGCGTTTTTTGGCTATTTTAGTGAGGTTAGCGGTCGCTTGTTGAGTCTGTCCCAATTCAAGTAGCGCGATGCTGTGCCAATATTGCCACGCCAGTGGTGCCGAAGTGTGGTCAAAGTGTTGTGAAAAAATGGCGTCGATACGTTGCCATTCGCTCAATCCAATGAGGTGTCGTAGCACCTGAGATTGCTGAGATTTTGTTAACAATGGCCAGTCGAATCGTTTAAGCCAGTTGTCTAGCGCATCATCGATATGATCTTTGGTGAGCAGGCGTAATGCCAATTTGTTGATTAGCTTTTTACGCTGGGTGGTGGTGAACCCCTGATGATGCTGTATTTTTTCCAGTAGCGTGGCCGCAATAACCGGTTCTTGGTAGCTAAGTCGTTCTAGGGCGATAAACATCATGGTGTTAGCAGTATGGCCGCGCTTTTTCCAATAGCTAGATTGCGTTAATTTTTTGGGGCTTCGGTACAACGTGTACCAATAATCAAAGGTTTTTCTGGCTGGTTTGGTCAGCGATTTCGCTAAGTATTTAGCGAGCTTACCGTTGCGTTGTTTGAAGGCTAATTCGATACGTTGTTCGATCAACTTAGCCGTTTTGTGCCCAGCCTTTTCCCAGCTGGCCAACACTGGATCGCATAATGAGGGCAGGGATTGTCCGGTTAGCCATAACGTGTTGATGGTCTTAAATGCTAGCGATTGTTGCCCAGTTTTTGTCAGCGCTCGCAAATACATACATTGATAATTGAGATTATTGCCTACTTTATGTAGTGCAATCACATCTTGCCACTGTCGGGCTTTGTATTTCGCATTAATCGCAATTCGGCGCAAGGACGTTGTGAAGGGCAGGTTGCTATATCGCTTGATAAAAGCGGTGATCTGAACGAGCGGACGCTTGGCTATTTGATGTTTGATGAGCTCATATTCTAAATACGGATAAAGCGGGTAGTTGGCTAATGCTGCAATCTCGCGTTCCAGAACCTTCGCTTCTTTATCACGTACTCGTTTGGTATTGATACGTTTGATGACATTAGTAAACGTTTGACGTTGCGCTTGTTCTTGTTCTGATTCAGGATTCGTTGACGCCCCTAGCAGCTCGGCTGAGGTGGCGGTTAAAGGAGCCAGCAAGAGAAATAATAACACTATGAACTTGTTCAAATTTTTCATCCGTAAATTGACTGAATATTGCGTCCGTTAGGGGGATACTTCGCGATTGATCGGGTTATCAAGTGAAATCAATGTCTCTGTCGATTGAATTTCTTCGATCGCTTGAATCTTGGTAATAAGTACATTGTGTAAATGGTCAATTGAACGAGCCATTATCTTCACAAATATATTATAGTGCCCAGTTGTATAATATGCTTCTAGAACTTCATCTATTTGTTCCAGTTTAGCAATGGTTGGTGAATAATCACCAGCAGCTTTTAGGTTGATACCAATAAAACAGCAGACATCAAAGCCGAGTTTTTTAGGGTTTAGTTCAACTTTTGTGCGCTTAATTATCCCTGCTTGTTTCATTTTTTCGACTCGGACATGAATCGTTGCTGGGCTAACAGCGAATTTTTTACCCAATTCAGCGTAGGGACTACGGGCATTGACCCGAAGAGCGTTGAGGATATTCCTATCCAAATTGTCGATCTGATAATCTTTATTCATAATTTCGTCGTTAAATTAGATGGCATTCAGAAAAAGAGCTATATTGTTAGATAAATATAGTTAATTTTAAAGTTATTTGTTTGTTATCTTGTTTTATTGGCTAATTTACTTGAAAATACTCATCAAGTATTTGGGAATCAATTGATTAAACATTGAATACTCGGCACCTAAGAACCTGGCGGTTTTTTAGGTGCTTTTTTTTGCGCTTTAATTGGTGTGACACGGTCTATTATCGCCATTTTTTCCTGATCGCTGGAGCTAGACCAAATTAATATTTCGTCTAGGGTGCGAAAACATCCTTGGCATACTTCATCTTCATCGAGCTTACAGTTGGCAATACAGGGTGATCGTACTTTGTTGTTCATTTTTATTTCTACACTTTATGACTATAGATTTTGTCTCTTGAGCGTAAAATGATATATTTAGCTCAATTTTAAGCAAGTTTGTCGTAAATAATATAAATATGCAAAATATCTCTGCCTCATTTTCCCGTTCTCTTGTCGATAGTGACGCTACTGTAGCGCTCGGTCGAGAGCTCTCCGCCTGCTGTGATGAAGCAACAACCATCTTTCTACACGGTGATCTCGGCGCTGGGAAAACAACATTTTGCCGTGGTTTTATTCAGGGCTTGGGCCACGTTGGTAATGTCAAAAGCCCAACGTATACCTTGGTTGAACCCTATGAAGTCGCTGATTGGCAGGTTTATCATTTCGACCTCTACCGCCTATCGGATCCAGAAGAGCTTGAGTTTATGGGGATCCGTGATTACTTTAATGCCAAAAGTTTGTGCTTAATTGAATGGCCACAGCGCGGTTTTGGATTATTACCTACAGCGGATATTGAGCTAACATTAACTTATCAGGATGAACAACGTGTCGCTGTAATGGTTGCGCAGTCGCTTAATGGCATCACTATTTTAGAACGCTTATCAACGGGAATTGAATAATTAAATGAAGCGCTTGTTAATACTACTTGTTACGGCAATGGTTGGTTGGTCAAATGGCGTGTTGGCAAACACGTTACAAGATATTCGTGTGTGGCCGTCGCCAGATAAATTTCGCTTAGTGTTTGATCTTAAAGAGCAACCAAAGTTTAGTCATTTTTCGTTGACCAATGGTGACCGTTTGGTGATTGATTTTGCAGACACCAAATTGACCGCCGATCTGACGTCGATCATTATCAAGAGTGATATTGCCAAGAAGCTTCGCATTAGTAAGGCACCTAAGAAAGGGATGCTTCGGCTGGTTATTGATCTAAAACACGCCACTGAACCACGTATTTTTCCGCTGCCCGCAACTGGACCTTATGGCAATCGTTTAGTGGTCGATTTACCAAAACATCAGGTACCAATTGCAACCAGTCGTCCGTCGACGACGCCCAAAGCAATTAAGACCACGGCAGCGATGCGTAATCAGAATCGCGATATCGTGATTGCGATTGATGCCGGCCATGGTGGTGAAGATCCCGGATCTATTGGCGCGAGTGGTCGCTATGAAAAAAGAATCACCCTCGATATTTCTAAGATGTTAGCCAAGAAAATCAACAGTACTAAAGGCTTAAAAGCAGTGTTAACGCGTAAGAGTGATTATTATGTCGGCCTTAATCGTCGATCTGAAATCGCCCGTAAAGCAAAGTCTGACCTGTTGCTCTCTATTCATGCCGATGCCTTTACCTCTGCTGGGCCAAATGGCGCGTCAGTCTTGGTGCTATCCACCAAGCGTGCGAATACCGAAATTGGCCGGATCTTAGAGAACCATGAGAAGCATTCTGACTTATTAGGTGGCGTTGGTAAGATCATCGACTCAACTGAAAACGAGAAATATTTAGCGCGTACGATCATCGATATGTCAATGGATAAGCGAATGGACGAAAGCTTTAATATTGCCCGAGGGATTTTACGTAAGCTGAGTCGAGTAACTAAGTTACATAAAAAAGAGCCAATTCTAGCGAGTCTAGCGGTACTTAAGTCAGCCGATTTTCCGTCGTTGTTAGTCGAAACAGGTTTTGTTTCTAATCCACAAGAAGAGAAACGGCTCTACAATAAAACCCATCGAGTGAAATTAGTTAATGCCATCTTTAGTGCGGTGGATAGTTACTTCAAGAAAAATGCGCCAGATGGTACTTTCTACGCGAACTATCGCCCCCAGACTCATCGCGTGATTTCTGGCGATTCATTATCGATGTTGGCCAAACGTTATAACACATCGGTGGGCATCCTTAAGAAGCACAATGCGATGCGCTCTAACCGATTATTGATCGGCCAAGTGTTAAAGATACCCCAAGGATAACCATGGCGATTGAATTACTGTCGACTCGATTAGCGAACCAAATTGCTGCCGGTGAAGTGGTCGAGCGCCCGGCATCGGTCGTTAAAGAATTAGTTGAAAACTCCCTTGATGCCAATGCGACAAAGATCCAAGTTGATATAGAGAAAGGTGGCAGCAGATTGTTGCGCGTGCGTGACAATGGCAATGGCGTGGTCAAGTCTGAGTTAATACTTGCGCTATCTCGTCATGCCACCAGTAAGATTAAAAACCTCGACGACCTAGAAGCGATTGTATCGCTTGGTTTTCGCGGTGAAGCATTGGCGAGTATTAGCTCGGTTAGTCGCTTAACGTTTGCCTCAAAGACGGCACAGCAACATGAAGCGTGGCAGGCATTTGCCCAAGGACGTGATATGGCGGTGGAAATAACGCCGGTTGCGCATCCTCAAGGCACCACCGTTGAAGTGGCGGATTTGTTTTTTAACACCCCGGCACGTCGCCGTTTTTTACGCACGGAGAAGACTGAATTCAATCATATCGATGAACTGATCAAGCGTTTTGCCTTGAGTCGCTTCGATGTTGAATTTGTCCTTAAACACAACGATAAACTATTAAGAAACTTAAAAGTTGCCACAACACAAGCGCAAAAAGAGCGCCGCGTAGCTGCGATTTGTTCTAACCGTTTCATGGAAAACGCGCTTGCTATTGCCTTTAACGAGGCTGGTGATCAGCACAATGAAGTAACACTGACCGGTTGGCTTGGGCTACCTCAAATCGCAAAATCACACAGTGACGCGCAGTACTGTTATGTTAATGGCAGAATGATGCGGGATAAACTGATTAATCATGCCATTCGTCAAGCTTATCAACCGTATTTAGCTGAAGGCATGGTGCCAAGTTACGTATTGTATATCGAGTTAGACCCGAGCCAAGTGGATGTTAATGTTCACCCGGCAAAGCATGAAGTCAGATTCCATCAGTCTCGAGTTATTCATGATTTGATTATTCAAGTGCTGGGCAGTGCCTTGTCGCAAGCTGATCGCAACGCTGGCGGCGGGGTAGAAAGTCATCATAGCGTGACCACTAGTCACGGTTATGCTCATGAAGATCTCGGTAACAGTCAGCCTGATAGCGTTCGTGAGTCGAGAGATTATTCATCATCGCCAATGACCGCTAGTTATGGCGAGCCACGTAGTCAGGGCGGTAGCCAGCCTCAATATCAGCAGGGATATTCTTATGGCGCAAGTGCTAATGGCCCTAGTCAAGGCGCTAATATTGCCGTAGCGTCGGATTCTTATCAACAGTTAATGACCGATTCTGTGCCACTGGAATCACATCACGCGACGTTATTTAGTGAGCTCGACGATAGTCAGCAGCTATTAGGACAGCCCTTGGCGTTTGTTGCGCCGCATTATTTAAGTGTGTTGCATAACGATCAAGTGAAATTGATTGCACTCGATCGATTACACCTGTTGGTCACTCATCAAGAGTTATTACAGCGCTGGTCACAGGGTTTTGTAGGCCAGCCATTGCTACTCCCAGTGTCAATACCGCTCGATCGCCTGTTACTTGAGCAGTTAACTCATCGTCAGCAAATATTTCGCCGCCTAGGGATTGATATTAGCGTCCGTGACCCCCAAATAATTATTAAGCAAGTACCACAGATGTTACGTGATAAAGATATTGCGACATTAATCCCGCAGCTGTTGGTTTTATTGAATCAACAGCATCATCTAGATGAGCAGGAATTAGCGCCAATGGTGTGCCAATGGTTGAGCCTGCAGTTAGGCGGTGATTACAACCTTGCATACGCCAAAAGTTTGATCGCTAGGGCAGTCATTCTTAATGACTCAGTATCCGCTGCGATTGACTCGCTAATGATCACGGTTGATTTTGACCGTACCATGGCAGAATTTACCAAAGATTAAGTGATATTTTTAGATGAATAGTTTGCCAAAAGCAATTTTTTTAATGGGTCCTACCGCCAGCGGTAAAACTGAACTCGCCATTCGTATGGTCGAGCTGCATAATTGCGAAATTATTTCAGTGGACTCGGCGCTAGTCTATCGTGGGCTCGATATTGGCAGTGCCAAACCAAACGCTCAAGAGCAGGCACGTGCCCCTCATCATTTAATTGATATTTTAGATCCTAGCGTCGCCTATTCTGCTGCCGACTTTAGGCACGATGCATTAGCATTGATGGCAGACATTACTGCCCGAGGGAAGACGCCATTGTTAGTCGGCGGGACGATGTTATATTTTAAAGCATTGATCGACGGCTTATCGCCGCTCCCCGCGGCGCAACCAGCCGTACGTGCAGAGATAGAAGCGCAGGCCACCGAACATGGTTGGCAATGGCTACACGATCAGTTGGCTGAATTTGATCCTGTCTCGGCTAAGCGCATTCACCCCAATGATCCACAGCGATTATCGCGTGCGATTGAGGTGTATCGTATTAGTGGCAAGTCGATGACCGAGCTTTCTACGACCATAGATAATGAATTACCCTTTGACGTGACGCAATTTGCTATCTATCCTGAGGATAGAGGAGAGTTACATCAGCGGATCGAAATTAGATTTAAGCAAATGCTTGAACTTGGTTTTGAACAAGAGGTCAAAGCGCTGTATGATCGTGACGATCTTCATGTTGACTTGCCTTCTATGCGATGTGTCGGCTATCGACAGATGTGGGAATATCTAGACGGTGCAATGGATTACGATGAAATGGTATTCCGTGGCATTGTCGCGACCCGGCAATTGGCTAAACGCCAAATGACCTGGTTACGCAGTTGGAAAGATCTTAATCGCTTGTATACGCCGATTGGCGAGAGTAGCGAACAGACGCTACTGCAAAACATTGAGACATTAGAACTATCGTTGGCTAGTCAGTAATAGAGTGTTAGCTTCATCAACACCAGGCTAGTTATTAAGAAGAATAAATACATAATTTTATAATAAGGATTAGCTATGGCTAAAGGACAATCACTACAAGACCCATTCTTAAATGCGCTTCGTCGCGAGCGCTGCCCAGTAGCAATTTACTTGGTAAATGGCATTAAATTACAGGGTCAAATAGAGTCGTTCGATCAATTTGTTATTTTGTTACGCAATACCGTGAGCCAAATGGTTTACAAACATGCAATATCAACAGTTGTACCAGCGCGTCCATTTAACGCCCATCAAGCTACGCAAGTTGACGATGAGTCAGAAGCTGACGAGAGTTAAGGAATAATCTTTGTTTGATCGTTTTGAAGCCGGCGAACAGGCGGTTCTGGTTCACATAGATTTTTCATCGGAAGACGATCGTGAAGATTTAGAAGAGTTAGAGTTATTGGTCTCGTCTGCAGGCGTTAATACCTGTGGACGTGTTACTGGTTCCCGTAATACTGCTCAAGCTAAATACTTTGTTGGCACCGGTAAAGCACAAGAAATTGCCGACACCGTGAAATTACTATCGGCAGATGTTGTGATTTTTAATCACACCCTGACACCATCGCAAGAACGTAACCTTGAGCTATTGTGCCAATGTCGCGTGCTTGATCGTACCTCATTAATACTCGATATATTCGCCCAGCGCGCTCGAACTCACGAAGGTAAGCTGCAAGTAGAGCTGGCGCAATTGCGTCATATTTCCACGCGTTTAATTCGTGGTTGGACTCACCTTGAGCGACAAAAGGGTGGTATTGGCTTACGCGGTCCAGGTGAAACGCAGCTTGAAACCGACAGACGCTTACTCCGCGCCCGTATTAAGAATATCTTGGGTCGATTGGCTAAAGTGTCTAAGCAGCGTGAGCAAGGTCGCCGGGGCCGTACCCGAGCTGAAGTGCCGACTGTGTCGTTAGTTGGTTATACCAACGCTGGTAAGTCTACCTTGTTTAATGCGATGACTCAGTCTGATGTCTATGCCGCCGATCAATTGTTTGCAACCCTCGATCCTACCTTGCGTAAGATTGATGTCGAAGATGTCGGTGATGTTATTTTAGCCGACACCGTTGGCTTTATTCGGCATTTGCCGCATGACTTAGTCGCGGCATTTCAAGCAACATTGCAAGAAACCAAGGAAGCAGAACTGTTATTACATGTAATTGATGTTGCTGATCCTAGAAAAACCGATAATATAGAGCAAGTAACTGATGTTCTAGAGCACATAGGGGCGGATGATATTCCGCAACTCATGGTGTGCAATAAGCTTGATGCACTCGATGAAGATGTGCCACCTCGAATCGATCGTAATGACGAGGGGGTGCCGATTCGTGTGTGGATTAGCGCACAACAGGGCTTAGGACTAGAGTTACTTGAACAAGCACTAACCGAACTGCTCAGTGGTCAGATTGTCGAATATCGATTAAGTCTGCCGCCACAATTTCAAGGTCAATACAAAGGTATGTTGTATAAGCATGACTACGTATTAGATGAAAGTTATGATGAGCAGGGGCAAACCTTATTATCCATTCGATTGCCAGCAGTCGAATGGAGTAAACTGTTAAAACGTTGCGACAATCAGTTGAAACAGTTTATTGTATAATTATTATTACTTAACGTGGAGTTTTTATGGCCTGGAATGAGCCTGGAAATAACGGTGGCAAAGATCAAGGACCACCAGATTTAGATGAAGTGATAGATAACCTATCTAAGAAATTTAGCGGCATTTTTGGCGGTGGCAAATCACCGTCCAATGGTGGCGGGTTATCTGGCAATGCTTTGTTGTTTCTTTTATTAATCATCGCAGCAGTTTGGGCGGTAAGTGGTTTTTATACCATCAAAGAAGCAGAGCGTGGCATGGTGTTGCGTTTTGGTTTAGTACATAGCCAAATGACACCGGGTCTCCATTGGAAGCCTACCTTCGTCGATACTGTTATCCCTGTTGATATTGAAACTAGTCGTTCAATGGCGGCTGCGGGTTTCATGTTGACCAAAGATGAAAACGTGGTTCGTGTTGAGATGGATATCCAATATCGTGTTGTTGATCCTGAAGCGTTTTTGTTTAGCACCGTTAATCCAACAAATTCATTGAGTCAGGCGACAGATAGCGCATTGCGTTATGTTGTTGGTCACACCTCAATGGATGACTTGTTAACGACGGGGCGTGAGGTAGTTCGTCAAAAAACTCAAGTTAAAATTAACGAAATTATTACGCCTTATAACCTTGGGTTAGAAATCGTCGATGTTAACTTCTTGCCTGCACGTCCACCTGAAGAAGTAAAAGGCTCATTTGATGATGCCATTGCTGCCCAGGAAGATGAACAGCGTTACATCCGTGAAGCCGAAGCTTATGCATTAAGTATTGAGCCGTTGGCCCGTGGTCAAGTACGTCGCCTAGAGCAAGAAGCTAAAGCGTATAAAGAGCAACAAATCTTAAAAGCGACTGGTGAAGTGGCGCGTTTTGCGAAACTGCTACCACAATATCAAAAGGCTAAAGAGGTTACGCGAGAGCGTATTTATCTTGAAACTATCGAAAGTGTTTATGCTAATAGCAGCAAAGTGATGGTGGATGTTGATGGTGGTAATAACATGCTGTACCTTCCGTTAGATAAACTAATGGGGCAGGGCGTAAGCCAGTCGAGTGCACCTAGTCGAGCATTAAGCTCTGGGGCGTCTCAACTTAATAATACTGCTAATCAAGTTAATGACACATTGCGCAGCTATGGTCGCGATGCAACACGCCAAGGGAGAAATTAATCAATGAAACGTTTTGGATTAATTGCAATTGGCTTAGTGGCCTTATTTGCTTATTCGTCACTTTATGTTGTCTATGAAGGTGAACGAGCGATTAAATTACGCTTCTCGGCTGTGCTTAAAGATGATGGTGGTTTAACGACTGTATACGAACCTGGTTTACGGTTTAAAGTACCCTTTGTTGATAAAGTTCGCATCTTAGACGCGCGCATTCAAACCCTCGATGGCGAGCCTGATCGGTTTGTTACCTCAGAAAAGAAAGATTTGATCGTTGATTCGTATGTTAAATGGCGCATTAAAGACTTCGCTATTTACTACCTGCGTACTGGCGGTGGTAACAAGTTTCATGCAGAAAACTTGCTGAAGCAAAAAGTGAGTGACGGTTTACGTAATTCGTTTGGTACTCGTACTATCTCAGAAATCGTTTCTGGTGAGCGTAGTGAGCTAATGAGCGAAGCATTAAAAGAAGCGGCGATTAAAGCAGAAGATATCGGTATTGAGCTGATTGATATGCGTGTTAAGCAAATCGAATTGCCACAGGCTGTACGTAGTAGTATCTACCAACGTATGCGTGCGGAACGCTTAGCAGTAGCGAAGGAACATCGTTCTAAAGGTAAGGAACAATCTGAGATTATCCGTGCCGATGTTGATGCTACAGTGGCTATTATGCTAGCGGATGCTGATTCATCAGCGCGTATTATACGTGGTGACGGAGATGCACAAGCTGCTAAGATATATGCTGATACTTATGGTCAAGATCCTGAGTTCTTTAGTTTCCTACGTTCGATGGATGCCTATAAGAAATCATTTAATGGCAACAACAATATGATGGTATTAAAACCGGACAACGAGTTCTTCAAATACATGAAGAATCCGAACGCCAAGTAACTCGATACTGTCTTGTTAAAAACCCGGTTTTACCGGGTTTTTTTATGTCTGAAATATGAGGGATTGATGATACTAATACCAGTTTCGTAGTGTGATGGTTTTATACCATTTGCATTTAATAACTGACCACTTGTACTCGTTAAAATTGACGACTACGGCGTTGCTCTCAATCCCAATAGCCCGCTATTGTTCATTCGAGCGCCTTGTTCTCGACTATTTTCTCTTCGCACAACAAGATCAAATAATTAATACAAATGGTATTAGATTGGAAAAGTGGTAATGATCAACTAAAATTAATGGGTATATGCTAGCGATATTATCTTGCTTGGAGTCTGTGGTTATGGGAGTAAGTTTTTTGAGAGTGTGGATGGTGATCAGTTTGTGTTACGTGGCTAATCTAGCGGCGGCTCCGCTGATCCCGGTGACAGTTTATATTGAATCTAAGTATGCATTAGATTCCTATGTCAATGGTAAAAGTGCCGGCGAGAGCCTTGCTATTGCTACTTCGGTACCGGTGTTAAATAATGCGCAATTGGATATTAGCTATGTGTACTCCAGTAAGAAGAAAACCTTAGCCATTTTAGATAGCGGCGCTAATGCCTGCGTTGTTAATAAATTAAGAACGGCGCAACGGATCGAACGATATTTATTTAGCAATCCTATTAGTCTCTATTACAGTCAACGGCTCTATTATTCGGATCCTAGTTTGAAAAATCATCGTATGCTCTTCAATACCGATGGCGAAGTGGATTTGATTAAGCTGTTTGAGTTATTCCCTAATAAGACATTAATGCTCAAAGCAAACACCAGTTACGGTGATAAATTAGATCGGGTTCTGTCTCAGGTCGCTAACAAAAACAAACGCTTCTTAAGTGAAAATATGCCGCAACTCAAATTGTTTGAAATGCTCGCGCACCAACGCAGTGATTTTATTATTAGCTATCCGTTAGTTAAAGCTAAAACAGCAAAAGATGCGGCGATCACCTACGGTTCACTAATTGCCAACACTAACCAGTATGCGTTAGGGCGGATAATGTGTAGTAACACGCCAGTGATGGTGACGGTGATCGCTGAATTAAATAAGTTTCATCAAGCGGATCATGCCCAATTCGAACTCGATTACCGACGAGAGTTTAAGTAACCTCTAAACCACGGCTGTTAATCATGAATTAATGTTGACTATTTTTTGACTTTTTTAGCGTGAAGTTTCTGAGTTATAACGACGTTTTTTAACTTATAGCAAAAAGCATGAACGGAGTGAGTAATAAATCTGCAATTTATGCTAGATCTCAGGCAAAAATCTGATAGAATTCCGCTTTAATTTCAAACCGCGAACAAAACAATGGCTAATAACGTAGTTGTGCTCGGCACCCAATGGGGCGACGAGGGTAAAGGTAAGATAGTTGATCTACTAACAGATAGTGCAAAATATGCAGTACGCTATCAAGGTGGACATAACGCAGGTCATACACTAGTAATTGACGGTAAAAAGACTGTTCTTCATCTGATCCCATCTGGTATTTTACGTGACGACCTCATGAGCATCATCGGTAATGGCGTGGTGTTATCACCTGCTGCGTTACTTGAAGAGATGAAAATGCTTGAAGATCGTGGCGTACCAGTCAAAGATCGTCTTCGCATTAGTGAAGCGTGTCCATTAATCCTGCCTTACCATATTGCACTTGACCAAGCGCGTGAAGTTGCTCGCGGTAATAAAGCTATCGGTACTACCGGTCGTGGTATAGGGCCAGCTTATGAAGATAAAGTAAGCCGCCGTGCATTACGTGTTGGTGATTTGTTCGATACTGAAAAATTTGCCGTTAAGCTAAAAGAAGTCATGGAATACCATAACTTCGTATTAACCAACTACTACAAAGTAGATGCGGTTGATTACGAGCAGACGCTTGCAGACGCTTTAGACGTCGCTGACTTACTCAAGTCAATGGTTGTTGATGTTACTGAATTACTTGATAACGCGCGTAAGACTGGCGAAAAAATCATGTTTGAAGGGGCTCAAGGTACATTGCTCGATATCGATCACGGTACTTACCCTTACGTAACGTCTTCAAACACCACCGCTGGTGGCGTTGCTACTGGTACTGGTTTCGGTCCGTGTCACGTTGAATATGTATTAGGTATTATTAAAGCTTACACCACGCGTGTTGGCTCTGGTCCATTCCCGACTGAACAATTTAATGATATTGGCGAGTACCTAGCTGTTAAAGGTCATGAAGTTGGCGCAACAACAGGCCGTGGTCGTCGTTGTGGTTGGTTAGACCTTGTGGCGATGCGCCGCGCGATTCAGCTAAACAGTATCACGGGTCTATGTCTGACTAAATTAGACGTACTTGACGGTATTGAAGAGTTACAAATTTGTACTGGTTACAAATTAGAAGATGGCACAGTAACAAACGTTGCACCGATGTCAGCTGATGATTTTGAAAAAGTAACGCCAGTTTATGAATCTATGCCTGGTTGGTCTGAGGTTACTGTTGGTCAACAAGACCACAGTAAACTGCCACAAGCCGCGTTAAACTATATTGCACGCATTGAAGAGATTCTTGAAGTGCCAGTACATATCATTTCAACCGGTCCAGACCGTGTTGAAACTATCGTACTAACTAACCCGTTCGCTTAATCGCTAACGGTGTTAATACCAACTCTTTAGTGGGTTGGTCTAAAAAAGGCTTCCCTCGGGAAGCCTTTTTTATGTCTGCGGCGACAATGATTTTTAAGGCTCTGTTTTTAAGGCTCTGTTTTTAAGGTAATAGTAGCTTCTTAAGGTAATAGTTTTTGTGACCCACAGGATAATCGTCGAGTTCGGCGTATAACTCAAAACCGATCTTTTTATAAAAATCTAGCGCTTGGAAGCTCCCTGTTTCTAACTTGATACGATTTAGGCCGTTAAGCGCCGCGTAATGCTCCATTTTCTGCATTAACGTTGTCGCAATGTCATTGCCACGTAGCTTCTCATCAACCCAAAGTAATTCGATACCGAGCCATCCCCAAGAATCATAGCCGAAAACGCCTCCGAGCATGTTGCCCTCTAAATCACGACAAAAGCAGCCAATAGGCTTTTTGACGTTGGGCCACAGCTGTTGATGGTTAAATTTTCGTAGGTGCCCCTGTAATTCGTTGATATCGGCGGATTGAGCATCTAGCACTGGCTCAATAATAATTTCGTCTAGATTTATTGACATGGTTCGCCTTTATTTAGTTAAGTAGCCCAATGGTGCTCTAATTATTGTTATAATACGCGCGTTTTTACCACAGAGAAAGACCATGAATCGCAATTTAGTGGTGTTAGTTGATACTAACGATAATGTTATTGGCAGCGAAGATAAGCTGCTGGCGCACCAACAAGGATTGTTACATCGTGCCTTTTCTATTTTTATCGCTCGTAAACATCAAGGGGAAACTCAGGTGTTGTTACAGCAACGAGCGCGCTCAAAATATCATTGTGGTGGTTTGTGGAGTAACAGTTGTTGTTCACACCCGCAGCCACAAGAAGAGCTGAAAAACTCGGCCTTATCGCGCCTCAATGAGGAGCTTGGTTTTACACTCGATGATTTGACGTGGGTTGATAGTCATACTTATCGAGCCGAGCTTGCTAACGAACTGATCGAGCATGAACTCGATCATCTGTTTATTGCGTGGGCGGAACCTGATGTCTCAAAGTTTAACCCTGATGAGGTTGAGGCGACGTCGTGGTTAAGCCTCTCTCAAATTGATGAGCAACTTGCCGTGGCACCTGAGCAGTTTACGCCGTGGTTCGCGCCAACGTTTGAAAAAATAAGATCAACCCTAAGCGTTTGTTAGCTGTATTTTTATCGATGAGATTGCTCGCTAACATCTCTTGTTGATGATTGCACTAACGAGACGTGTAAGTTAACGCGGTCAGGTAATAGATGATATTCTAAATTCATCGCAATACTCGGTCAATTACCAGCCCAAGGATTAAAATAATGATAAAATTTTTGTTAGTGTTTATTGCGCTTAATGGCGCACTCGCGACTATATTAGCAGCGATGGCTAGTCATCAGCCCAGCCTGCAAGGGCAGGTCTATTTGCTTGAGATTTTTGCAAAGGCTAACCTCCAGCATTATGTGCATACGTTAGCGTCCTTGCTGACCGTTTTAGCGGCCTACATCACATCACAACGTATTTGGTTGCTCAGTTCGAGCATATTTGCACTTGGGACGGCGTTATTTAGCTATCCGTTATATCTATTTGCCTTTACTGGCGCTAAAATTGCCGGGTTTTTAACGCCTATTGGCGGTATGTGTTTTATTTTGGGCTGGTTAAGCCTCTTGGTTGCGGCCTGGCGCTTAACGACTCCTGCTAGTGAGAAAAATAATGAATAATGGTTTGTTACTGTATTGCCGTCGTGGTTTTGAGAAAGAATGTGCAGGTGAAATCCAGCAGTTAGCTAATGATCAAGAGATTTACGGTTACTGCGTGGTTAACGATAACTCTGGTTATGTCACCTATGTAACGAGTGATGTTAAAGAGGCAGATACGTTAGCCAAGCGCATTTCTTTTAACAAATTAGTCTTTTCACGTCAGATGATCGTGATCACGGCAGCTCTTAAAGAGCTCCCGAGTGACGACCGCGTCAGCGCTGTTATCGCTGCTGCAGGGACATTACCGCTATGTGGTGAGATTCGAGTTGAAACACCAGACACTAACGAAGCGAAAGAGCTGCTTGGTTTTTGCCGTAAATTTACGGTGCCGTTACGAGGCGCATTGCGTAAGCAGGGCATATTAACCGCCAAAGAGCATAATAAAAAACCCGTACTACATTTGATGTTACTTGACTCAAGTACCGGTTGGCTTGGCTATTCATATCCGAACAATAACTCCTCGTCTTTTATGGGGATTTCACGGCTAAAATTCCCGAGTGATGCGCCGAGTCGTTCGACGTTAAAGCTCGAAGAAGCGATTCTATTGTTTGTGCCTAAAGATAAGATCGATACGCGTATGCACTCTGGGATGACGGCTGTCGATCTGGGCGCCTGTCCAGGCGGTTGGACCTACCAATTGGTGCGTCGTGGTCTATTTGTTAGTGCGATTGACAATGGCCCGATGGCTGAATCATTAATGGATACCGGTCAGGTCACTCACTTGATGGCAGATGGCTTTAAGTATCAACCAGAAAAAATCGTCGATTGGATGGTCTGTGATATGGTAGAAAAACCAATCATGGTGGCCGATTTAATGTCAGACTGGCTGGTTAATCGATGGTGTCGAGCGACGATATTTAATCTTAAGCTACCGATGAAGAAACGCTATGTTGAAGTCTATAAATGTTTAGCGCTTATTGAAGATAAATTACGTAAAGCTGGCTTTGCTTATGAACTGCAATGTAAGCATTTATATCACGACCGTGAGGAAGTCACGGTCGCTATTCAGTTATTACAGTGAACCCAACGGGCATTGTGACCCAGTCCCTAAGGTAAGTTGGCTTAATTGCTTGAGCTGCTTACCTGAAATTTTCAGGCGACGACAAATCGACGTCAACTGCGTATTAACCCCTTGATGTTCAAGGCTTAGCCCATGATACATTTGATGGGTTAAGATCAATGCTAGTTGATAGCTTTGAACCAGTTCGTGAGCAGCTCGTTGCTTGGTCTTACTCAAATCATTCTCCAGCTGGAGCAGCTGCTTTATTTGACTATTATTCTCCCATAATCTTGCCAGTGTATTAATGATCTGAAATTGCTTAGGGTTAGCTGGTAAGCCGAATAAGCTTGCTGCTTGGAGCGGACTCACACACTCTAAATCTACTTTTTCTGGAATGTTTGTTTGGTGGACGCGTTTGTCGAGATAAAGCGGCGCCATATTGAGTAACGCAAACATGGCCAGCTCATTGGGTAACACTTCACGCGTAAATTCACCGATATGGCGAATAACTGATAATAACGTATCAACCTTGGATTCTAACATTCCTAAGGCCGGAAATTGATAATAATTCAACTGACGCCTAAGGGCCAGTAAGCTTAACAGTGGCCGTGATTGTACAAAACCTGCCATCTGCAGTGCATGGAAACTATTGTTAAATTGATGACTTGGATATTGGCGAGTTAGTGTTGCAATAAGGTCGTCGCCTAAACTCGGCAAACACGCTATTTTCGGGGCAATAACATCGTGTTCAGGATGTAATTCGTTGAGCGCTTGCAACAAGCTCGTTAGCGTTGAAGACGGCTTTAATCGACTAATAGATAGACAAATATTTGCTTGAACCATTATTTCATGCTCCCCGAGGATGCTATGCATTCGGGGATCGGACAAGGTCGATGGTGCTATTTTTAGGATTAGAGATTGGTTAATGGCGTGTTTTTGTAACGGTGAAGAATGGGTGAGCTTTCCGTCTTCTTCATCCAGACGTTGCACCATCATCACTTCGTTGCTCCAATCGACTGACTCGATAATACCAATGCTATCTTTTGATAGCGTAGTGACCATTCCTATAGCGGGCGTGGTTAGGCATTGTGTTAATTTCTCGAGCATTTTTGTGTTGTAGAGTTGGGGTCTTCGCGCCAGATAGCTTAATGATTGAGAGACACTAAAAGGTTCTCGTTGATGTCGTGGTGTGACCAATTCTACAAATTTATTGATCAGTGATAACAGCTGACCGCTTTGGCTGATGTGATGTCCTGATAGTTTCTTAGGATAACCTGAGCCATCGAGCAACTCTTGATGCTGGAGCGTGGTATAAATTACGTTTTTACTAACCACCTTCGCTTTGTTCAAGAAGTTCGCACTGTGCAGCGGATATTTATGATAATGCTGCTGTTGGCTTGGGCTAAGCTTCTTACGCTGGTAGATGGTGTTAGTGAGTTGCTGATTATTGAGGTCGAGGCCAATTCTCATGGTGATAGCGGCGCTAATCAATTCGGCGGTATAGTGACTATGATAATGCGATTGCTGTGCCATTTTACTCAGGATGATCGCGCAACAAAATGCGTGATGTGTTGGCGGTGAAATATTCTGTGCTGGGCGTAGTGCCAAGGCAATTAGCATCGAGTGATTGTCGCTCGACAGTGACGCAAGCTTTTCACACGTAATAACGGTTTGTGCTTTGAGCTTGACCGCGCTGTCGCTTGAACCATCGAACTGCTTAAAAACGTGTTCTATTTGATCGCGTAGTTTTAGCATGAATTCTGATACAAAAATAACCGATGATGTCACGTTAAATCTCCTTAGGGTTATATTTGTAGTCGCTTAATGTGCCACCCAGCATAATGTTTTGCTTGAAGCGCACCAATTGATAGCTCAGCTGCGCATCTTTCTTGCTCTCTTTAAGTTTAATCACGCGTTTATTAGGCTCAGGGTCTTCGCTGCTAAAGGCATCTTTAAGACTACCATATTGATTTAATATTGATAATGCCGCTTTAGGACCAAGACCACTAACACCGGGGATTTTATTGCCACTTTGCCCGACAATAGCCCAGTAATCTAACAACTGGTGTGGTGCTACTTGAAATTTATGCTCGGTAAAGTGGCGGTCTTGCCAATGCTGCTTGAAATGATCCCAAATCTCTACCCCTTGTGGCAATAACTGGAGATAGCCTTGGTCGGTGGAGATAATGGTGCATTTGTTTTTTTGATGATGTTGGCGTACTTTATGGGCTAAAGTGGCAATTACGTCATCTGCTTCATCATGGCGCGGCTGAATAATATGTGCCCCCATCGTTTGCCACGCATCTTTAATAGCTGGTAATACGTGAGCCAACTCTGGGCTCATCGCTTTACGATTTTCTTTATATTGAGGATAAATCTGTTTACGCCAATTGTCGCCATCACCATCAAACACCGCAATAAGGTGACTTGGTTGGTGGCCTCGGATCAATTTTCTGAGCGCGTTTTGAGTCAGCGATACCAATTGTTGTTGATCGACTTTCGCTTGACCAGGAATAGACTGCAATCCGCCTTCAATACGCCTAATTAAATTGAGTGCATCAATTAGAACGAGGTGTATTTGGTGATGTTTTAACGATTTATTCATGTTGATTAGTTAATCACAACTCTGTCTCTACCTTCATTTTTCGCCTGGTATAGCGCTTGGTCGGCACGTTCGAAAACTGCCTCGGTAGTTTGGTCTTCAAGCCTCACTTTAGTGGCACCTAACGAGATTGTGATCGACACTCTCTCTTTCTTAAATTTAAATGGAATTGCCTTAATATGTTCTCGAACGCGTTCTAGTATGCTACTGACCATTGGTTTGGTTGCCATTGGGATCAAGAACACAAACTCCTCGCCGCCGTAACGTGCAATAAATTCACTGCCGCGCAATGAGCGACTAATCGCCGATGAAATTACTTGTAGCGTCTTATCGCCCGCGTTATGCCCGTATGTGTCATTAATCCGTTTAAAATGATCAATGTCGGCCACCACAACCCACAACGGCTTATCGAAGTTTTTAGCGTTATTAAACTCCGTCTCAAAGCGTTGATTAAGTGCTGCTCTGTTAGGGAGTTTTGTTAATACGTCTTGCAAGTTCAACTGCTTTTGTTCATCAAGTTGTGACTTGTATTGCTGCGCTTGTCCTTCAACTAGCTGAAGCTTTTTTTTCATGTTTTTGAACTGTGAAGTTAGCTTAATGTGCTCTTTTTGATCGAACTGTTGTTTGTAAACCATTGCCTTAATAATATCTTCAATCTCAGATGAAATACGTTGCTTTAAGTCAATTTTCTTCCCTTCGTCTTCAACCGCCTGTTTAATATTATTGACATTGTTATTGAGCCCTTGCGTCCAGTTTTCGCGATTTTTATAATTTTTGTCATTAAGGTGCGAGGTGTCATCGACGATATTCTTAACGTTTAGCAATGCGTCATTAAGTGCTTTTAGGAAGAACTGTGAGGTTTCTTTTTCGCCGTTGATATTCTTCATTAATAATGCAATTAAATTTTTGCAATTACCCAGCATAGTATCGACATCGATGGTCTTTTTTAACTCAGCTTGCAACTTTTGCAGCAACGGTTGATGTGCGATGTTTACATTAATATCTTGATAAAGTTCAAGGAACTCTCCTTTGTGCTGTTCGAAAATGGCACGCTGTTGATGCGCGGTACTCTCGAACGATTTAACCACCATGCGGTAGTTATCCAACACAATAAAAAGTTGGCGGTACAGAGAAGCCATCGTTACGTTCTTATCATCGACTTGAAGGGGTTGCAGCGTTATTGCTTCGCTAGTGACTGACTTAATTTTCTCATTGTGCTCAATTAATTGCTGTTGATGCTGAGTAATGTCCTGAGTTACTTTTTTACGTAGCTCACTAATACTGCTATAAGCATCTTGCGATATCTGATTTATACCATTCTTTTCAATATTGGCAATAAGTATAGCGAGCTCTTTATCAAGGGCTTCACTCTGTCCTTGATTTATTTGATATATTTCGTTTAATAATGTCGAAATCATAAGTGCTACTCTACTCCTCGTGGAGATACAATCTTATCCCAGTCTATCTTGTGATGTCTATCAGAGTCGATGACAATGAGGTTGTTTTTAATAGAATAAACCCATTCTGAGCGTGAACAAAAATTAAAAATGCTATTTTGTGATTGAGTCTTTGGTTTTGCCAATAACCAGCGGTGTTGAGACGGTGGTAAATCTTCTGATTCGACCCCTGCAAGCATCAGTAATGCAAGATTTAGCGTATTGCTTGCTTCACTGTCATTCGGTTGGGCACGAAAAGGTGCTAAGGTCGATGCGCCCATATAAATACCATACTCAGTCTTCATTAATCGCTGACAAGCAACAGGTGTTGTGTGTAACACAGTGTTGGTGATCGATCCAAATAGTGCGTTGAGTGACATTCCTTCATTCTGTGACGCTGCAATAACTAATATTGAATCATTTAAACAGAACAGTTTACCTGTCATATTTTTCGATAAACACTCAATCCATTGATGATAAATTTGATGAGCCTGTTCTTGATTAAAGTAATGGTTTAAATTTGCTAGTAGTGGGATGCGAATAGTGATTAATAGCTGATCGTTATGATAGTAGCTGTTGAGTGATGACACTAACATCTCACCGGTGTGGAGTTGCGAAATCCCCATGACAGAACTGGTATTAAGTAGCGTATTCGTACGAGATTTTCTACTCACTAAACGCCAACTGAGGATGAGCGCGATACTAAAACTAATAGTAATGAACAGTAGTGCATAGGATAGTAGTGTTATCCGTTGCGTTGAGTCTTTATTGGTTTGATTCAATAATGTGATCTGAACTTCGCTGTCGAGGGCTATTTTTTCCAATTGATGATGTTTATTGGCTGCTTTTTTTGTTTTTTTCTGCTTATCAACCAAATGTTTTAGCTTTTTTTGTAAAGCTTGGGTTAGCGTTTGATGTAATTGATTGGCTGTTTCAAAGTTTTTCAATTGGGTATGGGCAATAATAAGCTGTTCTTGAGCCTCTTCGATTACTTGTTGGCTGTCGTTCTCTCGTGCTGAAGAAATAGATTGATTGAGATGGTCGATGGCAAGGGGGTAGTTAGCTAACGCAATCAATACTTTGCCAACACTTAAATTATTCTGCATCAGATAATATGGGTGTTCTATGGTTCTAAACATGGTATTTGCACCCGTTAGATAGGTCTTCGATTTAGTGAGTTTTTGTTGTTCTAAGTAAATCGAGCCGATGTTATGTTGTGCTAATGCGTAAAATACAGAGGTATGTTCTTTGGCGTGATGTAGCGCGTTAATATAGTGAACGAGCGCCATGTTGAGATCGTTAGATTCATGATAAGCGATAGCTAAATTGTTATGAGTCCAGGCGATTAATTTTTCTGTTTGAGACTCTTGGGTTAATTTCAGTGCGCTCTTGCCATATTTAATGGCTAATGGGTAGCGTTCCGATTTTCGATAAAAACGGGAAATTTGAATCAGTACTTTTTGAAGGTAAAGGTTATCAGTAGCGATAGAAAGTTTATGTGCCAGCAGTAGCTCCGATTCTGCACTTTCATTATCTTGTTGTGCTAAATAATATTTAGCTAAATCGAGTCGTGCATCTATCTCAATATCCGTTGCTTGCAATTCTTTAGCGGCGTTAATTGCCTTCGAAATGTAAACGTTGGCATGCTTAGGCCGTTTTAAAAACAATTGTAACGAGCCGAGTCTTCGAAATGTTTGTGCGCGTAAACGTTGTAACTCCGGTTCACTATCATCCGAGATATACGCTAATACTGCTTCAAATAGCTGGGCGGAATTCGAATATTTTGTTAGCCCGATCGAGGTGATCATCGCGCGCATAAATAGCGCATTGGCTACTGTGTCTTGTTGATTTTCTTTGTCTAGCGCCGCGAGTGCCAAATTAGTACGGGTAAGTGCTGTAGTATATTGTCGGTTATCGTAATGATGTTTAGCCATTAATAATAGTGTTAAGGATGAATCTAGATCACTCTGGTTAGCTAAGCGTTCGCTCAGTTGAGCTTCTCGAGTCGTCAAATCTTTCGCGAGCGCTTCATACTGGGTCATTAATGTTGATGTATATAATAGTCGCTCAGCGTGAGCGCCAATCGTAACAAAAATGCTTGCTAAAAGAATGAACATGCTCAGGAGGCGAGATGTTAAATTAGTCTGTGTCATTAAATAGTGTAATTTGTAAAAACAACAGCTTATTAAATAGTATACAATAATCGTTGTTTTTATCTCTCCAATATAAAATAAGAAAATAAAATATGAAAAAAATCATCGCATTATCCGCTCTACTATTGAGCAGTAACGGTGCCTTAGCGACGGTAAAATACCACATTGATCTCGCTAGCCCACAACATCATACTGCGACAGTTTCAATGACGCTATCCGGTGGCCACAGCGAGTCTCATGTGATGATGCCAGCGTGGCGAACGGGTAAGTATAAGATACTCGATTTGGCCAATGGCGTCAGAAATTTCTCAGTAACTAATGCTACTGGTAAAACATTAGATTGGCAACACAATGACAAAGCGAGCTGGACTATTAATAATCCATCGCAACAACCATTTACAGTGACCTATAGCGTCTACGCTAATGATCTTGGAACTCGTACTCGTCATATTGATGATAGCCATGCATTTCTTGATGCCACCGGGTTGTTTATGTACGATCCGGTTCATCAGCAAGAAGATGTTTCAGTCACGCTAAATGTACCTAAACATTGGCGCACCTATGCTGGCATGGAACGAACGGGTGACCACCAATTCGTGGCAGAAAATTATGATGTATTAGTTGATTCACCGATTGAAACTGGCGTGAGTGAAGTACTTAATTTTTCTCAGGACGGTAAAAGTTATCAGCTAGTCATTTGGGGCGAAGGTAATTACAACGCACAGCAGATGGCCAGTGATTTACAGAAAATGGTCGCCGCTAGTCAAACTATTTGGCAGGGTTATCCATTTGAAAAATATGTATTCATGGTACATGCTACCACTGCTTCACGCGGAGCTACCGAGCATTTAAATTCAACCATTATTCAGCGCAAGCGTTTTACCTTTGCGCCACGTAAAGAATATCTGAGTTTTCTAAAAACTGCTGCCCATGAGTTTGTTCACACCTGGAATGTTAAAGCTTATCGTCCTCAAGGCGTTGCTCAATATGATTATCAACAAGAGAACTACACCGATTTATTGTGGATCTCTGAGGGCTCAACCAGCTACTTCCAAAGCCAATTGTTATTGCAATCAGGCTTGATGACTCAAAAAGAATTTTTTGAAGATCTAGCCAAACGTATTGATGCGCATAACAAGAAACCGGGTAAAAAGGTTCAGTCAGTTGCACAATCTAGTCATGAAAGCTGGATCGCGATGCCAGGAGATTTCGCCAATAACAACAGCGTCAATATCTATTCAGAAGGCTTCATGGCATCGCTGGCGTTAGATTTTCAAATGCTCAATGATTCGAACCTTAAGGCGGGCTATCGCCAATTGCACGGTCAATTATTTAAGCAGCATCGATTACCAACGCCCTTTAATGCTGCTGATGTCAGGAACATTGCGCATTCTCTGACAGGTAAACGGTACGAAAATTGGTGGCAAAATAATATCGATTCACCAATTTCGTTAAACTTCGATAAGCTGCTAATGACTGCTGGTCTTGAATTTAGTTACCCTAAGAAAGCTAAAGACATCGCTGCTACGGGTTTTAGTAGTACAGAGAGAGATGGTTTGGTGAATCTAACACGTGTGATCAAAGGCTCACCGGCCTGGGATGCAGGTTTGAATGTTGGTGATCAAATTGTAGCCATTAATGGTCTTAAAGTAATGCCGAGCACGCTGAAAGTGCGTTTAGCGCAATATAAGGCTAATGAATCAGTCGTACTTAGTGTGTTTAGGCGTGACCGTCTGGTTGAAAAAACGTTGGTGTTGGATCAAGAAAAAGACAAAAAACCGCTAATTAAGCCAGTTGAAAAGCCAAGCAAAGCTCAAAAGGCATTCTTCAAAGCCTGGTTAGGGGTTGATTTCCCGAAGAAGAAAAAGAAGTAACGAAAGTAACTGGCCTACATCCAATATAGGCCAGTCTCATCAACTATATGCCGGCTTCTTCGCCGCCTAACAGCTCGACTAGAGCTGGAATGAACTGTTCAAACTCGCCAGTCATTATTGCAAAGTCTGCATCGAAACATGCGGCTTTATCAGCTTTGTCTTGATCTTCTTGTTGCTCGGTAACCACATCAGTGAATTTTACGCGTTTGATGGTCATGTCTTCGTTAAGCACGAATGTCATCGAGTCGCCATATTGTAAGGCCGCTTTGGTCACAAACATGCCATTCTCGATATGCGCTTGAATCTCAGTGCTTAACAAATCTTGGTTCTTGCAGCGTAATACCGCACCGTTTTCTAGTGGGCTCTTCAATTCTGCTTCTTCAAGCAGGCTAAATGGCGCAATATTTTCTTGCTCGGTTAACCATTGTGTCATAGTTTGATCAATTGGAGTCTTGCTTTGTACTGGTAGAACAGCAAGTGAACCGATTGATTTGCGTAGTAATGCTAGTAAGTCTTCCGCTTTATTATGACTAGACGCATCAACGATGACTAATCCTTGTTTTGGCGCGATGTAAGCAAAAGTTGAGCCGAGACGTGAAAAAGCACGGGGCAATAAGGTATGGATAATTTCTTCTTTTAGCGCATCTTTTTCTTTTTTCTTAACCGGGCGTGACGTCTCCTGCTCGATCATTTCGACTTTTTCATCCAAGGCTTCCTTGATCACCGATGCTGGTAGCATTTTGTCTTCACGACGGGCACAAAGTAAGATATTACCATCAGTGACATGGATAAGTGAGCTGCCATGTTTTCCCATTGGCTTGCCCCAGCCGTATTTGCTTTGTTCTTGGCTGTTACAAGGTCGAAACGAAAATTCTTCGAGGCGTGTTTCGAGTTGATCATCGCTGAGCTCAATGGGAGTTGATAAACGATAAACGATTAGATTTTTGAACCACATAATATTCACTTCTTAGGCTGGGCCGTTTCGAGAGCATACGCCTCGAGGCATTATTTTATAATGGCTAAGAGTGTATGCAAAAGGTCAGCAATTGGCAATCGTTGATCCCAACGTTCTTGGTTGTAACGTGATAAGACCACTGAAATTAAATATTTCAAAGAGACTTGGGTATATTTTTAGGAATCGGGAATTCAATGGTATAAGTTAAACCTTCGCCGAGTTCACTGGCAGCACTAATCTTCCCATTGAGCGACTGGCTAACGATATTATATAAAATATGGGTACCTAGCCCGCTGCCTCCTTGGCCGCGTCTGGTGGTATAAAACGGTTCGAAAAGGTGATCTAAGCTTTTTGACGCTAAGCCAACGCCATCATCTCGATAGACAATCACGATGTTGCCGTCGCTATGGGAGAAGTCAAAACTCATCACGCCGTCATCACGATCGGGAAAGGCATGGATTAGAGAATTTAAGATTAAGTTGGTATAAATTTGTGAAATGGCACCCGCCTGACAAAAAATGATTAATTTTGGATCGCCAGTGATCATCACTTGATGATTCGCTCGTTTGAATTTCGGTTGCAGGGAAACTAATACCTCATTTAAGTATTCGACCAGATCCACATTTCGGAAGGCCTCACTGGTTTGGTCAACTGAAATATCTTTAAAGCTTTGAATAAGTTGCGATGCCTTGTCTAGATTGGTCAGGAGTAATGCACTACAATTATTGGCATCTTCAATAAATCTATTCATATCCGATTGGGTAAGCGTTTTTGATGTAATTTTATCTTCAAGTGACTTTAAGCACTCCCTCAGGTAGCTCACTGCGGTAACACCAATTCCAACCGGCGTGTTAATTTCATGAGATATTCCAGCGACCAGCCCACCGAGAGATGCCATTTTTTCGGACTCTACTAGTTGAAATTGTGCCTTTTTCAGTTGATCTAATGAGTTAATCAGTTCCTTTTCGTTAATTTCTAATGCTTGTTTTTGCGTTGCTAATTTGTCGACTGTTTCACTTAAAATAGCCGTTTTGTTAGATACTTGCACTTCGAGGAACGAATTTTGCTGATCGAGGAGGGTATTTGCTTCGATTAATTGTTCCTGCGTACTCTCTAGGTTGTGTTTATATTCAGATAACTTCGTTAGCATTGAGTTAAATGCACGTGCTAGCATAAACAGCTCGTCATTGTGAGATGTTGGAGGCGTTAGGGTTGCTTGGGTTAAATCATCTAAATCGATACGTGCAATGTTATGACTTAAATCTTCAAGTGGTGTGGTTAACAAGGTATGAAATAGGTATTTAATGAGATAAGAAATCAGAATGACGCTAAGTAATGCACTTAAAATTGAAAACAACATTTGTACTTTCATCGCGTTATAGACAATTGAATTACTGGATAAAATAGCGATGTAACCAACATTATTGGGCATGACTGAAGTATTGCCGGAGGAAAAATTGAGTTTAGCGAGTGAGCCAAATAAATTGTCATACTCGATTTGGCCAATCGACAGTGAGCTGAGCGGCATTTGTTTCTGGCCTGCGCTCTGATAAATAATATGCTCGTTTTCATCAAAAATATAGACGGCGTGAACAAAGTTCATTTCCGTTAAACCGCGACCAATCGCATCTGTTTGCTCGTCATTTATCTCCCAAATAGCTTGGCTAAGGCTAACGTTAATGGTTCTTTCTAGTTGTTGTAGTTCTTCTGATATTTGACTTTTAACCAACACTTGAGTCGAGAATAAATGAATAATCATTATCACAATGGTCAGTAGCACATATGATGTTAGTACCGTACGGAGTAGCCTTCTTGAAATGCTTACTGCGGCCATTAGTCGATATCCTCATTTTATGGGAAACAAAGTAGATAGTTATCTTTTAAAAATAGTGTAAAGGCATTAAAATAGCAAAGTTCTAATGAATTTTAAGGGCCAGCATGCGAATACTTCACACCTCAGATTGGCATTTGGGGCATCAATTACTCGGTATTTCACGTGAATATGAACAGCAGTGTTTTCTAGATTGGTTGTTTGAGCAACTGGATCAACACAACGTCGATAGTCTAATTGTCGCGGGTGATATCTTTGACAGCGCCAATCCACCGGCTTGGGCATGGCGTTTATTGTATCAATTCTTAGCGAAGGTAAAACAGCGACTACCTCGATTAGATTTATTGTTGGTGGCGGGAAATCACGATTCACCGAGTAAACTCGATGCACCAGATCACCTCCTTCGCGCATTCGATATTCATTTAATTGGTTCATTACCCCGTCTTAATGATCATTCACTTGATCTTGATAAGCTAATTATTGAATTGACCAATGCACAAGGTGAAGTGGCTGCTCGCGTGGCCGCTGTGCCATTTTTGCGGCCCGGAGATTTGGACTTATCGACCATTGCTGACGACGCGCCGGATAAACTCGTGGCCGGTGTCGAACGCGTGTACCATCAATTGGCGCAGCGTATTAATGTTCTAAATAGTCAAGAGCAGGTGAGTATTGCCACCGCCCATGCTTATTTAGTCTCTAGTCAGATCAGTGAAATGTCAGAGCGTCGTATATTAGGCGGCAATCAACACGCGCTGCCGGTGGAGCAATTTGCGCTGCAATTTGATTACTCCGCTTTGGGACATTTGCACAAACCACAACAGCTTGCTGGACAAGCGGTCTATTATAGTGGCTCACCAATTCCGATGTCGTTATCTGAGCGTACCTATAAACATCAGGTTAAGCTTGTAGACTTTGCGCACGGAAAGCTCATTGATACGCAGAGCCTTGTAATCCCTCGCCGTGTTGAATTGCTAAAAGTTCCGGCGCAACCTGAGCCATTGCCGCAAGTGCTAGCCCAGCTGAAGCAGTTAGCATTAGAGCCATTAGATTCGGTCCAGCAACCGTTGTTGGAGGTTAACGTGCTGCTTGAAAAACCACAATCGATGTTACGTGAGCAGATTGTTAAGGCGCTTGAAGGGCAAAGCGTTAGGTTGGTGAAAATAACCACTCACTATCTTGATAAACAACAAAATAGTGTCAGAAAACTGACCGATAACCTCGACCAAATAAAGCCGGAACAGGTCTTTAAGTTGAAGTATCAGCAACAATATAATAATGATGTACCACCACGTTATCTCAATGCGTTTAATGAACTCTTAGCCAAGAGCTATCAAGATGAACAATAGCGAGCAACGTATTATCGACACCACGGAATGTAAATATTAATGAAAATAATCTCACTTCGTGGTGAAAACCTCGCGAGCTTATCGACCCCCTTTAACATCGATTTCTCTACCGGTGTGTTAGCCGATGCCGGTTTGTTTGCCATTTGTGGAAATACCGGATCAGGAAAAAGCACGTTATTAGACGCTATCTGCCTGAGTCTGTTCGATGCGATGCCACGGTTTAGTAATAACCGTCGCGGTCCGGCGATCGGCCATGCGCAAACTGATGTTAACGAGCGGCTTAAGAGTAATGATGTCAGGAATATCATGACCCGAGGAGCTGGCTCATGCTCATCGCAAGTTGTTTTTGAACTTGATGATGGCAGTCAATATCAAGCAACGTGGACGCTAAAACGAGCACGTGGTAGTGCAACCGGACGATTCCAAGCACAAGAAATGGAGTTGCTTTCGCTCAAGTCGGGACAGGTTCTTGCGGTTAAAAAAACCGAAGTTCTGGCGCAGATTGAAGCCTTAATCGGACTCAGTTACGAACAATTTCGGCGTTCGGTATTATTGGCGCAAGGGGACTTTGCGGCGTTCCTTAAAGCGCCGGCAAAAGAGCGTTCAGATCTGCTTGAGCGGATCACTGGCACAGAGATATATTCGACCATTTCTAAGTTGGCACACACCACGGCAAAAGAAAGCGAACAGCAGCTCAAGGTATTGCAAGCTCAGCTCGGGGAAGTCAATTTATTGCCAGCGGATGAACAATTGGCCTTGTCACAAAAAGTTGACGAGATTAATCAATCGCTAATCGTGGTTGAGGAGCAGCAAACCGCGCTGCAATGGTTGGAACAGAGTTTGGACCAGCGTCAACAGTTGCAATCGCAACTAGACGAGGGAACCGGTGAACTGGCTAAAGTGCAGTTAGCATGCGATGAACATGCGCAAGACAGTGAGTTGCTCGCTCAAATTGAACGTGCACAAGAGGCCAGAATCACTCATGTACAACGCCAACAAAGCATTAAACAACACGACAATCTGATTAAACAGCAACAACAACTTGTTGCTGAGCTTGACAAGCAACGGGCTATTGCTAGTGAAACTCAGGTTCAAGAACAGCAGCTTGCAGCGCTCAAAGACCAAGCTCAAGTCGAATATCAACGACAAGTACCACAGCTCGAATTAGCGATAACTCGTCAGAATGATATCGCCCATTTAACCGAGAAGCTGACCCAAGATACAGCGCAGATAGCGCTAATTGAATCGCAAAAACAGCAGGTGTGTGGGAAGTTAAGTAATAATACTGAGCAGTTACAGCGTGATGAGAAAACACTAAAGCAATTAGCTCAATACTTAGCGCAGCACCATGCTATTGCCCCGTTGGTGAATAACTTACAGAACATCGAGCAGGGGATCATAGATTATCAGCAGCTTGGTGAGTATTGCACTCAATATCGAGATAAAATCAGTCAGAGCGATAGTGCGCTAGTTCAGCATCAAGCGCAATTAGTATCGTCTAATCAATCCAGCGTTGAGCAGCAACAACAGATCACTCAGTTACAGCAGAAGCTTAAGCAATATGCACAGATGTTTGAAGGGGCTAATTTAGATCAAATTGAGCAACGTCAGGTTTCGCAACAAGAGCAATTAAGCAGTGCGACCAGTCAATTACATCTGGTCGTTCAAGGGCTAGAATACCAAGCAATGATTGGTAATAAAGACAATCAAACTAAGGGTATTATCGAAACGCTGGCGCAACTTCGCATTCAATATCAACAGGTTAAGCAAGCGATCAACCATCATGCCCCGGTGCTTGATGAAGCACAACGGAGCTTAAACCAAGCACGCAATGTGATGTCGCTTCATGATCATCGTCAGCAGCTGGTAGAGGGTGAAGAATGTGCGCTATGTGGCTCACGCGAACATCCCTACGCCAAAGAGCAAAACATCGGCGAGGTGTTAGTTGAACAGCTCCATCAGCGGCATCAACAGTTACTCATACAGGCCAATGAATTGAGTAATCAGTTGGCTAAGCTTGACGCGATAGGGCAAGAACAAGCGGCTCAACAGCAGACGGTAGCTAATGAGATAAATGTGTTGCAGCAATCGGTTATTGAGCTCGGGTGTAGTGATGTCTCGACGACCAAACAAGCTGAACTCGACGCTAGCATTGCAGATCTAAAACAACAGATCGAGGCGACTAAAATACAGTATCAACAGACTGTTGCTGACGTTGAACAAGCGCGGATAGTAGAGCAGCAGTTAACCCAAGCCAATCACCAGCTCGCACTTACTCATCAGGCCATTGAAAACGCGGTAAACGCCACCGCGGCAATTGAATCCGAACAATTGAGCGACAACCAATACCTAACTCAATACTCGGGGCAATTAAGTCTCGCGGTCGACAAGTTAACGCAGTATTACCCACAAGCTAATTGGTCGCTGCTACTTCAAGATCAACAACAGTTATTAACCTTGAAGCAGCAACTCGACCATGAGGTTGAGCAGTTTGTCGAAAACAGTAATTTCCATCAGCAATTGGAAGTGTCACTGAGTGAGGCACAACAGAGCAAGGTGATGTTAAGTGAACAAGAACATCAGATGGTATTACAGCTTAAACCATTGACCAATCAGTTATTACAAGATCAAAAAATCGTTGAACAGTGGCGCGCAGAGTTGACACAATTGACCAATGATACTGATCCAGCGACGCAGAAAAAAGCGTTAGAAGAACAAGTGAATCAGCTGGTTAAAGCGCTGCAGAATGCGCAACATGCGTTGCACAGCAGCAATAATGAATTATCAGCGCTTGAGAGTAGAGCGCAGCAAGTTGAGTTGCAGCAAACCGAGTTGAGTGAACAACGAGAATTATTGACGATTGATTGGTTGGCGTGGCAAACCAAGCTTGAGTTGGATGAGGATAAGCTCCTGGCACTACTTGATTATCAGTCTAATTGGATCATTGAAACGAAACAAAGCAACGCCAGATTACAGCAAAGCTTGCATCAGCACCAAGCCGTGATTGAGCAACTTAAGCGTCAACTTGAGACACTCGATCTTAAGTTAAGCCAAAAAAATCAACTATTGTTAGACAAAATTCCGCAACTTGCCCCGACCCCGCAAGAGAGTACAGCGCCACAACGGGCGATGCTAACGGAGTCGTTTAAGGCGACTCAACTTGGGTTAACTCAAGAGCAGTTTAGCTTTCGCAGTCAGTTAGAGCAGCATCAGCAGGCTATGTCTCGTTTTGGCACGTTGCAACAAGAAATCGACCAGCAAATGATTGAGACCACACTGTGGTTAGATATGAAGGAACTAATTGGCAGTGCCGATGGTGCCAAATTCAGAACATTTGCCCAGAGCTTAACGTTGGAACAAATGCTGATTAGCGCTAATCATCACTTACTTGAATTGGCACCGCGTTATCAATTGCAGGCGGTACCGAGCAGTGAGTTGGATTTACAGGTGATTGATGTTGATATGGGGGACGAAGTGCGCTCGATTGACAGTCTCTCTGGTGGCGAGTGTTTCTTGGTCTCACTCGCACTTGCGCTGGGCCTAGGTTCTATCACCAGCTTAAACACCTCAATCAATACATTGTTTATTGATGAAGGTTTTGGCACCTTGGACCCAGATACGTTAGAAATTGCACTGAGTTGCTTAGATTCACTGCAAGCAACTGGTCGCCAAATTGGAATTATTTCACATGTTCAAGGACTGGTTGAGCGGGTAGGAACACGGATACAAATCACTGCTCATGGAAGTGGCCAAAGCAGTATAGAGCTGCTGGCAAGATAAAAATTTAATATTGATACCTTGTCATGTAATTGTCATACAAGGTAGGCAAACTAAATGCAATTCAGTTTGTTAAACAAATAATTTAAACAAATAATTCAATCAAGGAATACAACATGACTACATTCACAAAATCATCATTGGCACTCGTTGTTGCTGGGGCATTAGTTTCTGGTAGTGTACTTGCAAGCGAGCAAGCAACTATCTACGGTAAAATTAACGCGACTATTCAAAGTGATGACGAAGGTACTTCTGAAACAAACATTCAATCGAATGCTTCACGTTTCGGTGTGAAAGGCGGCGTAAAAATTAACGACGACCTTAAAGCAATCTACAAACTTGAATGGCAAGTAGATGTTTCTGACGAAAGTGGTGGTGACAACTTTAAAGCACGTAGTCAGTGGGTTGGCTTAAAAGGTAACTTCGGTAGCGTAATGATTGGACGTAACGATACGGCGCTTAAAGCATCACAAGGTAAAGTTGATTTGTTCAGCGACCATAATGCTGATATCAAGCAGTTATTCGCCGGTGAAAACCGTATGGGCGATAGCTTAACGTATATTTCTCCTAAGTTTGGTGATTTTAGCTTTCAAGGTATGCTCGTTGCTGAAGAAGGTAACTCGGATAAAAACGGCACCAGCTTAGCGTTAATGTACGGCGATGTTAAACTGAAAAAATCATCAATCTATGCGGCAATCGCAATGGATGCTGACATTAAAGGTGTTGATACAACGCGTCTTACGGTTCAAGGCAAACTTGGTGATGTTAAGTTAGGTGCTATGTGGAACGAGTCTGAAGCTGATGGCGGCGAAAAAGGCGATGGTTTCCTTATTAGCGGTGCTTATGCTATCGGTAAAACAACACTTGAACTCCAATATCAAGACAGTGATGATGTTAACGGTAAAGCGGGCCAACCTGCTGAAATGGTAACATTTGGTGTGGAACACAAACTTGCTAGCAACGTCAAAGTATTCGGGTTCTACACCGATACGTCGTTCGAAGATGATTCAGATGCAAGCCACCTAGCGGTTGGTATTGAATACAAATTCTAAGCTAAATAGTTAGAATACAGATACCGCCACCAGGCGGTATTTTTTTGTCTGTTGCCCTGTGATAAGTAAGTTTTCCCAAACCAAATTGTGAAATTATGCGTAACAAAGTGCCTTAAGCGCAACGAAACTATCGCTTATTTTAGTCAGCATCAATGGTCAATTAATTAATATAAATGCTATTTGAGGGACTAGGTTTGGAGTGGGGGATGGTGAAAAAAATTGTCCTGAACCCTTTGGGCTGGCCGCAATAAAAACAGCCAAGTGTTTGGTGCCCGATTTAATTGCCGTTGTTATATTTTTCTAACCCATTGGCTGTGACTTTATATATATTCTCAACTAGAAGGCTAGGACAGCATCGTGGGTCATTTTCAGCATAAGTTTTATTGATAACAGTTATTTGATGGCCACTGGTTTCGACACTTGTAGTGGTGCCGTGTATTTCTAGAACATCAATCTCAGTATACTTTGAGTCATTAATTTCTAATATGGATATTCTTTCTTGCCAATAATTTGCTACTTTAAACGTCCAGTGAATAGCTATTAAAGTATCAGAATATATGAAATAAGAGTTTAATTCACCTAATTCATTATCAGAAAACATATCAGGAATATGATCTACGGATTGATTATTAATGAATTCATTTACAATATTTGATTCCAACTCTCCTGAAACAGAAAATAATGGAAAGAGTAAAGTTATAAGTATGATGTATTTCATTGTTTACCTAATAAAAATATAGCGCATTGCTTAAGCTGCAATAAATAGCTGGCTAATCTAAGCGATGGAGGAGCTAAAGCACGGCAAGCGCATTATAAATATCACATGCCAGAATCCATAAAGCCGTTTCGCCATTAATATAAAAGTAACTACTCAGTTTAATAATTACACCAATCTCCATTTAGTAAAGCCAACGCTGTTTTAAGCGGCAAATTGCAGTTGGCTAAAATATGTGAGGCACGAACAAAAAGCCAACTGTAATTTGTCCGACTTGAAAACCCTTGTTATATTTTTAAAGCACTAATTGTATTGTTGAAAATCACATCAATTAGCCTGTTTGCTAGAAAATATGTGACTCAATAACCGAGACATATTTTCTTTTTGATAGTCTTCCATAGAAACAAAAATAGCTACGCCAAGTAAAAGAAATATTGAAACTGTATAGGTAATTCTTTTTTTAATTTTAGTATTCATAGATTAAATCCTTGTGCAAAAATTTATTTAAAATTTAACAGCTTATTACATTGCAAAGCTGCGCGATAATATTCTGTTGTTTTGCACTGTTTAAATTTATTTAAAATAACACTAACAATTTAGGTTAATTTTTACAATTAGTTATCTTGCCAAAATACGCTAGTTAGTTTGAAACACGGAAGATTTCACGATAATAAAGGAAATAGTTAAAAAGTTGTCATGTAAACATTTTCCCATTATATATAAAATATTTTCACATGAGTAAAGGCTTGTAGTTGAATTGGCCGGGCACTTCAAAGGATTATAAGTCTGTCGCTGAGGTGAGTATGACTAAGCGAATAAATAGATATTACCCCAACAAGTTTAAGCAATCAGTCGTTACGTTAGTGGCTGAGCAAGTATAGCTCAATCGTAGAGGTGGTGGCATCACTAGGCGTTGTCGAACCGTATTGCGCCGCGCCAGAGCGAGCATAGTATTAAGCGTCTGTTAAGTGACCAACGTCCACAGTGCAACTTATATTGGGCCAACTATAGTTGGCGGCGCTTAAAACAATCAACGATGAAATTAGAACAGGGAATTACGATGACATTAACTAAAAAATTAACAGCGGAATTTATTGGGACTGCTTGGCTCGTGCTCGGCGGTTGTGGCAGTGCGGTCTTGGCGGCGGCCTTTCCAGATGTCGGCATTGGCTTATTGGGGGTGTCGTTGGCGTTCGGACTTACGGTACTGACCATGGCATTCGCCATTGGTCATATTTCTGGCTGCCACCTCAATCCGGCGGTGTCTATTGGTTTGTGGTCGGGCGGTCGGTTTTCAGCCGCGGAGCTTGGACCTTATATCATCGCCCAAGTTACCGGCGGACTGACTGGTGCCGCCATACTATATGTTATCGCGAGTGGACAGACGGGATTCGATGTTACCGCTGGCTTTGCGTCCAACGGTTTTGGTGAGCATTCGCCAGGTGGCTATAGCCTAATTGCGGCGCTGACGACTGAAATTGTGATGACCTTTATGTTCTTAATCATTATTTTAGGTGCCACCGATAAACGCGCACCCGCTGGCTTGGCACCTATTGCCATTGGTCTGGGTCTAACCCTGATCCATCTAATCAGTATTCCGGTCACTAATACATCGGTTAATCCTGCTCGCAGTACTGGAGTGGCAATATTCCAGGGTGATTGGGCTATCTCTCAATTGTGGCTATTCTGGGTAGCACCAATTGTTGGCGCGCTATTGGCGGGAGTGGTATATCGCTGGTTGGGGAGTGAAGAGGAATCTTAACCACTTAAAAGCATCGAGGCATATCTCGATGCTTTTTAGTCATAGAATGACAGCCGTCATAATCAACGCGAAATTATTGAGTTCTACGGATAACATCAATCGATTTTATCAACCGCTAAAGCTCAACCTAACTCTCTGTTACTAGCTCCAAAGGCCATTAAACCGTCGGGTAAATTCTATTGTTCCTAAACATCTTCGGAATATCGATATACCATTTCTAGTACATATTAGGCCATAATTTGGCGTTCAGATATCACAAAAATAACTCACTACCGATATCATATTGCTATAAACTGCTGTGTAGTCATATAAGTGTCACAATAAGCAACGATAATGCATGGTACTTAATTAACAGGGTTTATTGATATGAGTGCAAGGATATTAGTAGTTGAAGACGAAAGTGCAATTAGAGAAATGTTGTGCTTTGTCTTGGAGCAACAGGGATTTGATGCGATAGAATCACAGGATTTCGACTCGGCAATGAAATGCTTAACTGAGCCATACCCCGATCTTATTTTACTCGACTGGATGTTTCCTGGTGGCAACGGCATTAGCTTTGCGAAGGAAGTTAAGCGCGGCGAGTTTACCAAGCACATTCCTATCATTATGCTTACCGCACGCGGCGAGGAAGAAGATAAGGTTCGTGGGCTCGAAGTGGGTGCCGACGATTACATGACGAAGCCTTTCTCTCCTAAAGAGCTGGTGGCCAGAATTAAAGCGGTGCTGCGCCGCGTTATGCCAACAGCTCTTGAGGAAGCCATCGATATTGAAGGATTAGTGCTCGACCCATTAAGTCATCGGGTCTCTTTAAATGAGCAGCCACTGAGTATTGGACCAACCGAATTCAAACTGTTGCATTTTTTCATGACTCATCTCGATCGCGTATATAGTCGTGAGCAACTACTTGATCATGTATGGGGTACCAATGTCTATGTTGAAGATCGCACTGTAGATGTGCATATTAGGCGCTTAAGAAAGGCCATCACGGGAAGCGGTCATGAACAATTTGTACAAACTGTCCGTGGGTCCGGTTATCGGTTTTCCACGCGAGTATAGTCGATGTTAAATCAGTACCAACTTAGAACGATCATCAGTAAATTGTTGCTCACTTACGCGCTGTTGACCATTGTTGGTTTGTGGTTAGAACAGCTGGCGCTGGTGCTGTTTATTGCGACGTTAGTGATATTGGCAGTTAACCTCAAAGAGTTTATCCAGTTTCTCAATTGGTTATGGGTTTTCCCGAAAAAACGTTTCGTGAGCGGTTCATCCCATTGGGATCAAATGTACTATGGTGTGGAAAAAATACAGCGGGCTAATCGCGCACGTCGTCGCCAATTAGTTGACTCGATAGGTGAATTTAGGCAGGGAGCCGATGCATTGCCTGACGGTGTTACAGTCTATAATCAGCAGCATGAAATAATTTGGTGTAATCGCCAAGCTCGTCTGTTGCTGGGTTTGCAATGGCCGACTGATCAAGGCCAACGCCTAGATAATCTGATCCGCCATCCGAAATTTTACGATTACCTGACCTCAAAGAACTTCGATGACGTGCTAATCCTACCATCGCCAATTAATGATGAAATATTGCTTGAGAGCAGGGCCATCGAATATGGCCGCGACCAATATTTGTTAGTAACCCGCGATATTACCCATGTTCATCAATTAGAGCAGATGCGCCGTGAATTTGTCGCCAATGTCTCTCATGAGCTCAAGACGCCGTTAACTGTTTTACAAGGGTATCTCGAGCTGTTAGAAGATGATAATAGTCCGGCGATCAGAGCGATGGGGCAACAAAGTAAACGTATGCAAGCGCTGGTTGAACAATTACTGTCACTATCAAAAATTGAGTCTGGTGCTATTGCGTCAAACACGGTAGCAGTAAATATGGCGGCGCAGATGGAGATGCTCAAAGAGGATGCCCGTAATCTAATCGGCGATCGCCAGTTAACCATTGTATTTAATATTGAGCCTCACCTCGACATCGTTGGTAATGATACCCAAATATTTAGTGCCTGTAGCAACCTGGTGTTTAATGCTATTCGTTATTGCGCTGACGGATCAAAGATCACCGTGACGTGGGAGCATTGTGTGCGTGGCGTGATATTTTCAGTCAGGGATAATGGTCCGGGTATAGCGCCGCATCACTTAAGTCGCCTTACTGAGCGCTTTTATCGGATTGAACACTCTCGGGCGAGTAAAGACGGTGGCAGTGGCCTCGGTTTATCCATTGTTAAGCATGTGTTAGCCAATCATCAGTCGACCTTGAAAATTGATAGCAGGGTTAATGTTGGCAGTACTTTTAGCTTTATTATCAAGCAAGAACGCGTGGTATCACCAAAAGATTAGCGCTGTCACAAAACTTTCATTTTTGAGTAACGTAAGTGTCATTTAATCACGCCAAGATAGAACACGTTAAAAACATTACTCAACCCAAAATACATATTTTATAACTCGGAGTTTTATATGAAATTCAGTACATTAACCAGTTCGCTTGGTCTTGCTATCTCACTTGCATTCTCTGCAAACACAATAGCATTAGACAAAGACTTAACGACATACCAAAAGACTCAAGGTATCTCTGGTAACCTATCATCAGTAGGTTCTGATACGCTTGCTAACATGATGACGTTTTGGGCTGAAGAATTTAAACGTAACTACCCAAATGTTAACATCCAAATTCAAGCGGCTGGTTCATCAACTGCGCCACCAGCGCTTACGCAAAGTACGTCTCAGTTTGGACCAATGAGTCGTAAAATGAAATCTAAAGAGATTGAGGCGTTCGAAAAACGTTTCGGTTATAAGCCAACAATGGTTCGCGTTGCAATTGATGCACTCGCGGTATTCGCTCATAAAGATAACCCAATTAAAGGGTTAACAATGAAACAAGTCGATAGCATCTTCTCAATCACTCACAAGTGTGGCGGCAAGCAGGTTGACCGTTGGGGTGACTTAGGACTGACTGGTGACTGGACGCGTAAAGATATTCAACTATACGGTCGTAATTCAGTATCAGGTACTTATGGTTACTTCAAGAAGAAAGCATTGTGTAAAGGTGACTTCAACACTAGCGTTAATGAGCAACCAGGTTCTGCATCTGTGGTGCAATCTGTTGCGTCTTCACTCAACGCTTTAGGCTACTCTGGTATTGGTTACAAAACATCAAGTGTTAAGGCCGTACCGCTAGCGAAAAAAGGTAGTAATTACATCGCTGCCACGAAAGCGAATGCGTTAAACGGTACCTACCCACTGTCTCGCTATCTTTATGTTTATGTAAACAAGCACCCAAACAAGCCATTGGCTAAGATGGAAGCTGAGTTTGTGAAAATGATATTGTCACAAACGGGTCAGAAAATCGTAGAGAAAGACGGTTACATTCCATTATCGGCAAAAGTAGCTGGCAAAGAGTTAGCAAAACTAGGTCTATAATTTAGCGAGTTAAATCGAATATTAAAAGGGATTAAGCGCCATGCTTAATCCCTTTTTTATTTGAGGCTTTGCTCACTATTTTAGCTTAAGGATTAAGTATCATCGCCGCTGCCTTTTCGGCAATCATGATGGTGGGCGCATTGGTATTACCGGTGATCAACTGAGGCATAATAGAGGCATCAACCACTCGTAGTTGTTTAACGCCACGCACTCTTAACTGATTATCCACCACCGCCATTTCGTCATCGTCAGTCCCCATCTTACAAGTGCCTACCGGATGATATTCGGTGTCGGCGTTGACCCGAATAAAGTCGATCAACTGTTGGCGATTATTGCGATCGATTGGGATCATCATCTTCCCGCGCACCTCATCAAATGCCTTACTCTCTAAAATATCTAACGCTTTTTGCAAGCCAACAATGAGCGCCTCTAAATCACGGTCATCTGCTAAGTAATTAGGATCGATTAACGGTGGCATCAAGGCATCCTTACTCGCTAACTTGACCGTGCCGCGACTCATTGGCCGCATTAAGCTGGCATGCACGCTGTAGCCATGGCCAAGGTGGAGTTTACGTGCATGATCATCGACGAGACCAATCACAAACTCAATCTGAATATCAGGTGCGGGTTCGCTAGCGTTGGTCGTGACAAAGGCGTGGGATTCAGCAAAGTTAGATGTGAGTAATCCTTCGCTACGGCGAAACCATTGCACTATCGCTTTGGGGATTTCATAACAACTGCGTAAGCTGATGCCAAAGGTGCCAGTGGTTTGTTTGGTACGATAGATTGGCACCACCGTAATATGATCTTGCAGGTTTTCACCAACGCCAGGGAGATCGAGTTTGGTTTCTATGCCAACACTGCTTAAGTGTGCCGTAGGGCCAACGCCAGAAAGCATTAATATTTGCGGTGAGCCAAACGCGCCACCACTTAAAATCACCTCACGATTGGCGGCGACATATTGCTGCTGGCCATGGTGTTGATAATAAACGCCCTTGGCGACTTGTTGCTCAATATCGATCCGCTCAACATGCGCTTGGGTAATAACGGTTAAGTTGTCCCGACTAAGATTAGGCGTGATATATGCCTTTGCAGCACTACAACGCCGCCCATCAATTTGGGTCACTTGGCTCAGTCGGCAACCTTGTTGATCATCGCCATTAATATCATTAGATGTCGCAACACCTTGCTCATTACAGGCGCTTAAGAAGTATTGATTAAAGTGACTTGGTTGTTTTAGCTCGCTAACACAAAGCGGCCCTTGCGTGCCATGAAGTGGATCATCCGTGAAATGTTGATTGTTCTCGGATTTGATAAAATACGGCAGGACATCTTGGTAGCCCCAACCTTCGTTACCGAGCGCGGCCCAATTGTCATAATCCCACGCATTTCCGCGAATATAGACCATCGCATTGATTGAACTACTGCCACCAAGAAGTTTCCCTCGTGGCTGAAACCCTAACCGGTTATTGAGCTGGGCTTGCGGCACGGTATTGTAATGCCAGCTGTGCGCGCCAAAGGGAACACATGCCGCAACACCAGCTGGCATGTGAATGAGTGTTTGGGTATCACGCTTACCTGCTTCCAATAAGCACACTGAGATACTCGGGTCTTCACTTAGCCGAGCTGCCATAACGCAGCCGGCACTGCCGCCGCCGATAACGATGTAATCAAATTTTTTATTCATTATTATTCTCATCTATGGCCACTTGTCACTTATTTATACCTAGATAAAATCTAATAAACTTGTTATTTTTGGACATGAGTAACACGTGTACATGAGCAGTTAACCGATGGCAGAACTAATAAGGCGAGAATCATTACAAGGTTTTACTGAATTGATCAGTGAACTTGGCGGTGATGTATCACAAGTGTTATTAGCGGCTAACCTTAGCGAAAATGTGCTTGATATATCATCGGCGTTTCTTCCCTATCATGACTATATCGTGCTGTTAGAAACGGCGAGTGAAGTATTGGTCTGCGATGATTTTGGTATTCGCTTAGCGGCGAAACAGGACATTGAAATATTAGGATTATTAGCGCTGGCAGCTAAACAGGCTAGCACGCTCGGTGAAGCGTTAGGCTGGGTGGTGAAATATATTCACTTTCATGCCCAAGGGTTGCAAGTGAGGCTGACCAACGTACCAGACAGTCATGAAGTACTGCTGAGCTTTATGATAACCTTAGCTCCATTACCTAAATCCAAGCAAACTATCGAGCTAACCCTAGCATTAGGCTGTCAATTTGCCCATTTTCTTAGTAATGGCCAATGTCGAATTAACGCCGTGCATTTACCACATCATTTCCAGAGTGCGAGTTGGCACGCGAAACGGGTGTTTCGCTGCCCGATAGCGGGGAATTATCCAATGGCCACAATTGTGCTTGATCAACGTGATTTGTCGATGCCGGTTAATAGCCAGCAGAGTCAAATAGCCGATGCAGCGATGAACTTTCTCACTACCCACTGCGGGACGTTAGAGATGAGCTTGGCTCAGCAAGTACAAGTGTTAGTCAAAGCGATGTTAATGCTGCAGTTGTGCCAAAATGAAGTGATAGCGACAGCGCTAGCGATGAGTGTAAGGCAACTGCATCGTAAACTCGCACTCGAGTCGACCAGTTTCGTTAAAATTAAACACCAGGTTCGTCGCGAGCTAGCGGGGGGCTATTTACGTCAACAAAATTTAAGCCTTGGAAGAATCGCCGAGTTGTTGGGATACCAAGAACAATCGGCGTTGAGTAAAGCCTGTCAAGATTGGTTCGGTTGCAGTGCGCGCCAAGCACGCAGCAACCTATTAGACAATTAACAGCCGTATTCGACATCAACCATCACATCATCACCTAGCTCTTCAATCGCGTCGGTGAGCTGTTCGATCGATGAATGCTCTGGCAATAACACCGTGACATTGGCGCGAAACAGTATGGCGCCGGTGTTGGCGGCACTTTCTAACTGACTACCGAGTTGTTCGATGTTGGCGTCAACAGAATGTAGCGCTTGAGTGAGCTCTTGCACAATACCCGCGCGATCATTACACACGACACTGATGTTAAGTAGATCTTGGGCTTCTACTTGGTCTGCCGTATTGTGGCCTTCTTGGATCATGGTTTGTAAATCGTCGATCTGACCGAGGCTTAAACTGAATTTTGCCAATTGCAGTTCCGGTAATTCAACTTGAATAATTCCAGCGAATTGCCCAGCCAAATGGCTCATCGAACTGCCTAACCAATTTCCCTGATGCGCGAGAATAATTTGCGCGAGCTGATCAACTAACCCAGCCTTATCTTGACCGACAAAAGTGACAACAACATTTTTCATAACATTCCTTAATCCGAATAAACATGATGTAACAGTAATAGACTCCCGTGCCTGTTTTGTCCAGTATAATCATCATCGACTTGTGAACAACTCACTTAAGTAATGATTGGTCGCTGAGTCGATAAGCGCCGTGGAGATGACGAATCGTGTTGGTGTTGTTGAAAGTACTTAATGAAAATATGACCGTTGATGAGCGCGCTATTTGAGCAGCTTGTTGGCGGGCATATAGTTTAACGCCTGCCATATCTATGCGGCTATCATCGATAAATAGTGCTCTTTTGCCACTAATCGTGCCATTGGTTACCTTAAGGGTTGAACCCACAATCTCTATCGCCGTATTGGGACTGCTGACGTTTAGATTACTGATGTTGACTAGCGAGTCCTTAATATATAGATGATTAGTGGTGAGATTGTCGATCGTTATGTTGATGCAATTATTGATACTGACCGAGTAATAATGACCGCTATAGGTTTGGTTTTGTTGGTTGTCACAAACAAGTTGATCCTGCATTACAGAATGGGGTTTTAGATCTGGTCGCTGTTTATTAGAGCGCTCTAACGCTTGATCAAGCACGTTAAGAAACTGCTTATTATGACTCTTCATCGGCACATGTGCCGCCCCTTCAATAATGGCCAATGTCGCGTTCGGTAAGACTTTGCTAAGCACTATTCCTGTTCGTAGTGGCGCAATGGGGTCATCTTCTCCCCAAATTAATTCGGTGGCCACGGTCAACTGGTTAACGTTTTGGCTAAAGTTGGCTTCAACCAAACTCACGGCTGCGTTTATATTGGGCGCATCAGACAGTAAGCTACGCCACACTACATCACTATTTTTTAGAATGTCAGACACCGGAATATTGATGCTTCCATACTCGATCATCTTGGCACCAAAGTCGTTGAGCTGGGCAATTTTCTTTTGCACCGCGCCGGGTAAGTAGGTGACGTCGATTGGAAGCTTGCTCGCACTTTTAATAAAGGCGGTTTTTTCTAAAATGCCGGCGGCATCTACCAGAATTAATTTTTGCAGACGTTGTTGATTAGTGGCGGCATAACGCAGACTAATTGCACCGCCCATCGAATGTCCGATAACGGTTAATTTTGGCTTAGCAAACTTGGCGACAATACTCTCAACGACCAAGGCGAAGTTAGTGGGATTATAGCGCCCCTGCGGAACTTGAGATAACCCGAAACCGGGTAAGTCAAAGGCGATAACATGATACCTTTTCTCTAAATGAGGGATCACGTCCAGCCAGTCTTTAAACCCAAGTTGACCAAGGCCATGCACCAACAGAATTGTTTCTTGATGTTGTTTACCGGTTTCTAACACGACAATTTTGGAATGGAACACCGGTTCATCAACGTACTTAAACTGCCAATGTGCAGGCATATCGGTTGGCAGTGCTAGCGCCGCGCGCGGTTCTATCGGTTTTTCAGAGTGCTCCATTTGCTTATCAAGCACTTCAAGTCCAGCATTCACGTAATCCATCCAATCATCAGCATGGCTGTTAAATGCAATCGCTTGCAGTGTAAATAAGATAAAAACTAATCGCACGCCATACTCCCGTCTAAAATTTTTAGTGATAATTAATCATCATAGCGTGCTTTCCCTAAACGAGGGATGAATGTTCTACTTGTGATAACGTTATGATGTTATAATGTTGTTGAGATTATAAGAGGAATTCGTTATGTCGCAATTATCAAAACGTTCTACAGTATATTTTGATCCTGCAATACATCATGCTTTAAAAATAAAGTCAGCTACTTGCGAGCAGTCTGTATCTGAATTAATTGATGAAGCATTAAAATTGTTTATGCGTGAAGACCAGGAAGATTTACAAGCTTTTTCAGATCGTGCAAAAGAACCTGAAATTAGTTATGAAGACTTACTGAGTGATTTAAAGAAAAATGGCAAAATATAAAATTACTTTCAAAAAATCTGTTGCAAAGGATCTTCGTGGAATTCCGAACCAACAGGTCGCTAGTATTTTAAAACGCATAGAGAAACTATCTGACAACCCAAGAGCAGAGGGTTGTATAAAATTGTCTGGATTAGATAAATGTCACGTTAGGCGAGGGTTATATCGTATTGTCTATGAAATTATAGACACTAGGTTAGTCGTACAAATTGTTAAAGTAGGTCATCGCTCAAGCGTTTACGACAGCTAGGGAATTAGTCAATAAGGACTGATTTTAGCGACACATTTTGTGTTTTCGCTGTGTGTTCGTATCACAAAAATTTCTTCAAAAGAATTAGCCAAGTATGACCTTAAAAAACTAGTGATCTCATTCAACAGCTCTTCTGTTGGTTTATAGCCGCTTTTTTGCTGTGAGTACCCATTGAGTCGGCCAATTGCTTCATCAAGCTGGTATTTTGAAGAATGTGCAGCGTTTCTTGTTCTCTATCCCAATCTTCAGCACTCATAACGACAAAGTCATCACCAGCGCGGCATGTAACTTTAATTGGCTCATGTTCACTAACGGTTTGCTCGACATATGCGTTTAGATTATCTCTAAACTGATTTACGCTTATGCTATTCATCATTACGCCTTTACTTACAACGGTATTATCGTACATTGTGGGTTATATAATATGACAAGTCCATTAGGCGATTTATTAACGTAGTCGCGTTGGTTACACCAAAAAATACGTAATAAACTGTGCCAGCATTACATGCATTCTCTAAGCGTTGGGGTTTGGTGCACGTTTACCCAAAATCTCGCCATGATTTGTCATATTTGTGTCACATTGCATACGTACAATTCGGGTTGTATGGTCAATCTTAGGAATTATCACAACATGTCATCTGCAAGCTTAGCTGCTAATAGTTCAATTCGTCTACTTAAGGACCGCCTCACTCGTTATAGCATAACGCTCGGTGGCCTGATGGTGTTAATGACGTTGTTAATGATTTTTGGTTATTTACTTTATGTCGTTGAACCGATATTTCGAAGTGCCGAAATAGAACCGCTGCAACAGCAGCCTACAACCGCCGATACGGTTATCGCGTTTGGTAGTGATGAACTCAATGAAATTGGTTATTTTGTTGATAATGACGCGCGTATAAATTTTTATCCGTTGGTTGAAACAAGCCCACAAGCCAAACAAATAGAGTTACCAATTTCTGCAGCTGTTACTAGTCATGCTAAATCTGGGGCAACGTTTGCACTGGGCTTGGCGAACGGACGTGCCTTGATTGCACAACCTGACTTCTCCCTCGATTTTACCAGCGGCACCCGTAAGATTAGCGCGAATATCCGCTATACATTAGAGCAGCCAGAGTTGGTCATCGATTCACAGGGGCAACCGTTAATTAAAATTGCGCTGCAAATTGATGAAGAGCAAACCTCCATCATTGCACTGACCAACGATAATCGTCTGTTGTTAACGCGGCTCATTGCCGAAGAAAACATGATGACTGAGGAGATTGAATGGGTGAGTGAGCAATTAGTGTTTGGTAATACGCCAGAGACCATTAGCGATATCTTATTGAGTCCCGATCAGCGCCTGTTGTTCCTGCGAAGCGAGAACCAGTTGTATGTTTATGACTTGCTTAGCGATGAGTTTGACTCGCCGCTGCAATTACTCGATATAAACGATGCGGGCGGTGATGTTACCTCGGTCGCGTTACTGTCCGGTGGCAGTTCAATATTGGTCGGCAATAGTAATGGAACCATTAGTCAGTGGTTTGAAGTGAACAGCGACCATGGGCGACGATTAACTAAGATTCGTCAGTTCTCAGTGACTGGTTCAATCAAGGCGATTGAAACCGAACCTAATCGCAAGACGTTTGCCGTGTTAAACCAACAAGGTCATGCGTGGTTGTTTCACACCACCAGTGAGGCGCAGTTGCTGAGTCATCAGTTTGATAGCTCTGCGAGCGCGCTACGTTTTACGCCGAGGAATAATGGTATCTTGGTCGCGAGTGCGGGAAAGGTTGAGATTTATGGCCTTGATAATGAGCATCCAGAAGTGAGCTGGAGTGCGTTGTGGCAGGAAGTTTGGTATGAGGGCTATCCTGAACCTGATTACGTGTGGCAGTCGACTTCGGCCAGCGATGAATTTGAACCTAAGCTGTCGTTGGTGCCAATCTCGTTTGGGACGATAAAAGCCGCGCTCTTTGCAATGCTGTTTGCTGTCCCTATTGCGATTGCCGGTGCGATTTACACCGCGTACTTTATGCCATCGTCGCTACGTAAAGTTGTAAAGCCGACTGTTGAAACGATGGAAGCCTTACCGACGGTCATCTTAGGTTTCTTAGCGGGTTTGTGGTTAGCACCGATTGTTGAAGAGAATCTGCCGTTTGTTTTTATGTTGATCGTGTTGATCCCAGTGGCGATTGTGGTTACGGCGCTGATCCATTATTACCTACCTAAAAAAATCAGCAATATGTTGCGTGAGGAATACAGCGTGTTGTTCTTAATCCCAATTATCTTATTGGTGTCGTACGGTTGTTTCTCACTGAGTCCTGTTATTGAAGACAGTTTATTGGGCGGCGATGCACGTAGTTTTATTAGTAATGAATTGGGTATCGGCTTTGACCAACGTAACGCTCTCGTCGTTGGTCTGGCCATGGGGTTTGCGGTTATTCCAACCATTTTCTCGATTACCGAAGATGCGATATTTAGTGTGCCGGGGCATTTAAGTAATGGCTCACTCGCGCTTGGTGCCACACAGTGGCAAACCCTGATTGGTGTCGTGTTACTAACAGCTAGTCCGGGTATTTTCTCCGCCGTAATGATGGGACTTGGCCGCGCAGTGGGTGAAACCATGATCGTGTTAATGGCGACGGGTAATACCCCGATTATGGATTGGAATATTTTCGAAGGGATGCGCAGTTTATCGGCCAATATTGCCGTTGAAATGCCAGAGTCAGAAGTCGATTCTACCCACTACCGAGTGTTATTTTTAGCCGCATTTGTGCTGTTCATATTCACTTTCTTTTTTAACACTATTGCGGAGTTGGTACGCCAACGTTTGCGTGAAAAGTATGGCTCGTTGTAATGATGAATACACTGAATTTAGCAAGTTGTTTTTTGAATAATAAAGGTTGGCATCATGGGTAATTGGTATAAAAGCGGTTCGCCTTGGATATGGTTAACCTCGGGCGCGGTGAGTATCAGCTTGATCGCTGTGTTGGGACTGCTCGCTCTCATCGCTTGGCGTGGCTTGAGTTATTTTTGGCCTGCCACTATCTATCAGTTTGAGTTAAAACATCCGGGTGGTGTGATTGAACAAGTGATTGGTGAGATTTATGAAACCGATACGATTCCGGCACAACGTTTACGTGACAATGGCACAGATATCGCGGCAGGTGTTGAAGAGGTTGGTTCATTGTTGGTGAAAACCGGTAATCGCGAATTTGTTGAATTGGATTTTCGCTGGTTGTTAGAACCAACTATCGTGTCAAAAGAAGCGCACCCTGACTTAGTCATATTTGAGCGTGAAAAAAATGGCAACTTCTATGGCTACATTGAAGGGCTAACCATTAATAATGCCGCAATCACGGGTACGAGCACGACGTTGAAGACACAACTGTTCGCGGCGATAGAGCGTGTTAATGAGCTCAAATCACAGGCGCTAGAAATTCAGAATGGCACCATTAGCTCGATTAATTATCAACTCGAAAAATTGCGTTTAAAGCAGCGTCGATTTGAGATTGATAATGCCTTAACCGCTGTGGTGTTAGCAGATCTAGATGCGCAACGGTTAGCGCTCAATGAGCAGTATTTTGTTCATGAAAAATCGTTATTCTCAATTCGCGATAAAATGGTGCGTGATTCGGTCACTGTTCGGGATATGCGCGGCGAACACGTTTCCTTAAATCTGTCGTCATTGCTGGCGCTACATTTACCCAATCAAATGAATTGGTTTGAAAAGGTCGGTCACTGGTTTGGCGCAATGGGCAGTTTTGTGGTGGATGATCCCCGCGAAGCAAACACCGAAGGTGGTGTCTTTCCTGCTATATTTGGTACCATCTTTATGGTGATGCTCATGGCGGTTATTGTGACGCCATTTGGCGTGGTCGCGGCGATTTACTTACACGAATATGCTAAAAAAGGTATGGTGACTAAGTTTGTTCGCATTGCGGTGATTAATCTCGCGGGTGTGCCATCGGTGGTTTATGGCGTGTTTGGTCTTGGCTTCTTTGTCTACATCTTGGGTGGTAGCATCGATGATCTATTTTACCCTGAATCGTCACCGTCGCCAGTGTTTGGTAGCCCAGGCGTGTTATGGTCGGCGTTGACCTTAGCTATTCTCACCTTGCCCGTGGTGATTGTATCAACCGAAGAGGGGCTCTCTCGGATCCCCATCTCATTACGACAGGGTAGTTTAGCGCTTGGCGCGACAAAAGCTGAAACATTATGGAAAGTGGTTATCCCGATGGCCAGTCCAGCGATTATGACCGGTCTTATTTTAGCCGTGGCTCGCGCCGCTGGTGAGGTAGCACCATTAATGCTGGTGGGCGTAGTTAAAATGGCCCCGACATTACCGATAGATGGCAACTTCCCGTATATTCATGTCGACCGTAAATTTATGCATTTAGGCTTTCATATCTACGATGTTGGTTTTCAAAGTCCAAATGTTGAAGCGGCAAGACCCTTAGTATTTGCCTCTTCATTCTTATTAGTTACCGTGATTGTCGGCTTGAACATGACCGCCATTGGTATTCGAAATTACTTACGCGAAAAATATCGCTCACTAGAGCACTAGGTAAAGAAAATGATAAACATAGAATCACTACAACTTAATGAATTTGAAAAAGACAAGCCAGCGATTGACTTGGCTAATTTAAGCGACAGCGAAACAGCGTTTGTTATCGATGACCTAAACTTGTTTTATGGCGATAAGCAAGCACTGAGTAACGTCTCAATGCGTATTCCCAAAGGGCAGGTCACGGCGTTTATCGGGCCGTCTGGTTGTGGTAAATCGACGCTGTTACGTTGTCTCAATCGAATGAACGATTTAATCGACAATTGCCGTATCGAAGGCAACATCCTGCTAGAACAACAAGATATATTCGACCGTAAAGTTGATGTTGCAACTCTTAGACGTAAAGTCGGTATGGTGTTTCAACGACCTAATCCATTCCCTAAATCTATTTATGAAAACGTAGTGTATGGCCTACGTTTGCAAGGCGTTAAAGACCGTCGTCGTCTAGATCAAGCGGTGGAGGAATCGTTACGCGGCGCAGCGTTGTGGGAAGAAGTTAAAGACCGTTTACACGACAATGCCTTAGGTTTGTCAGGCGGTCAGCAACAACGTTTGGTGATTGCTCGCGCTATTGCGATTGAGCCGGAAGTGTTGTTACTTGATGAACCTACATCGGCACTCGACCCGATTTCAACCTTGGTCATCGAAGAGCTTATTACCGAGCTTAAAAAGAAATTCACGGTGGTTATCGTGACTCATAATATGCAACAAGCGGCGCGTGTTTCTGATAACACCGCGTTTATGTATATGGGTGAGTTAATAGAGTACAGCGACACCAATACGCTGTTTACCACGCCGGCGAAAAAGAAAACCGAAGATTACATCACTGGTCGTTACGGCTAATAGGAATTTATTATGGATAATATTAATTTAAAACGTCATATTTCTGGTCAGTTTAATAGCGAACTAGAGAACATCCGTAACAGTGTGTTAATGATGGGTGGGGTTGTTGAAAAACAATTAACCGATGCGATTTCAGCGATTAATACACTCGATGTAACCTTAGCGCAAGTCGTTATCGATAACGACAAAAAAGTAAATAGTTATGAAGTGATGATTGATGAGGAATGTACTCGCATTATCGCTAAGCGCCAGCCTGCAGCAGGCGATTTACGGTTAATTTTTGCCATTTCGAAAACGGTGAATGATTTAGAGCGCATTGGCGATAGCGCTAAGAAATTGGCACGAGTGGCGCTAGAAAAAAACTCGAGTAAGCAAGGTCATTTACTGGTTAGCCTAGAGAATTTAGGACGCGCCTGTGTGTCTTTATTGCATGATGTGCTCGATTGTTTTGCACGAATGGATGTTGAAAGTGCGTTTGAGGTGCATGGTCAAGATAAGAAGATTGATTTGCAGTATGAAAGCATGATCCGCGAGCTCATGACTTACATGATGGAAGATCCTCGCGCCATTCCAAGTGTGATGGAAGTGATGTGGGCTGCACGCGCATTAGAGCGTGTTGGAGATCGTGTGCAAAACATCGCTGAGTACGTGATCTACTTTATTAAAGGCAAAGATATTCGTCATCTTGATGACGATCAAATCGCCGCATTGCGTGATTTGTCGTCATAAATTAGTTTGTTTCAATTCAAGACACCAACCATGTTGATTGATGGCAAGTTAGCTAAAGTAAGAGCCATTGTTACTGGGAGATATGCTAGCTCAAGCTCCCATGGATGGGTTTACGGCGCGCTGAGCGTCTTTGGCTGATTTGCGATCGGTGATATACATTACTCCCATCTACCGAGCTTATCTAAGGCTAGCTCTAATCTATAATGCTGGTCAGTTAAGATAAAATTCAAACTTCCGAGTATGTTTTGATGTGCTTATCAAGTTCTCCGATTTAATGGACGATATCGCACGCACACCAGATGCTTTTCTTTGCTTCGCCAAAGAAAAGTATCCAAAAGAAAGGCGACCCGATTATTTACCGCTGATCTTAAATGATAAATTGACTGTTCAATACCGTATTTGATCCGCGTTTCGGCAACTGCTCCTGCGTTGCTCTACTTCCTGCATCCCTGCAGTCACCTGCGGTAAATACTAAAAAATCATCCCTGATTTTTTCATTGGTCAATTTAGAATTTAAGGCGATAAATGGCGGGAATAGCCGCGCTTAGCTGTCGCTATTTCTCCTTAAGTGACAACCATTAAACCCTAATCTATCGATTTATTTTTCTTATAACTTTTCGTTAATTTTGCCTTTCTTATTTGGTCACTAATCAGTGTCCACAGCGGTGATATTTCTGATTTGGTCGGTTTATTATTGGCGATGCGTCTTAGTTGACGTTTTACCATTGCCATGGTGGCCATTGCTTTAGCAGTTTTATTGCTCCACGCAACATTCGGGATAATCCCCATGCGTGAAGGTGATTGTTGCCATTGATTTGGCAAGTCCGGCGTATACGCTAGCGCGCTTGCCATGCCGACCATATCAATTCCTTGTCCGATAACATCATTACAAACCCCAAGACGCTTAATGCCGCCGGTGGTCATTAACGGCATATTGGTGGCAGTGGCAATCTCTTTAGCAAACGTGACGAAATACGCTTCGCGGTCTAAGGTGCGTTTATCTTGAGTTTGCCCCTGCATCGCGGGTGATTCGTACGAGCCGCCAGAGAGTTCAACCATATCGACCCGCAAAGGCTCAAGCATGTTAATCACGGCTTTGGCATCATCGATATCAAAGCCGCCTCGCTGAAAGTCTGCCGAGTTGAGCTTGATCGCGACATCAAAATCGCGACCACAAGTTTGGCGTATGGCAGTGACGGTGTCGATTAGGATCCGCGCGCGATTCTCAAGACTACCACCCCATTGATCTTGTCGTTTGTTGGTTAGTGGCGATAAAAATTGTGAGAAGAGATAGCCATGAGCTGCATGAATCTCAACACCATCAAAGCCGGCTTGTTGTGCCCGACTCGCGGTGGTGGTAAAGCGCTCAATAACATCTTCAATTTGTAATTGAGTCATCGCTTGCGGCTGAGCGAACATGTGTGAATGCTTACCCATATCCAATGCAATGTCAGATGGTGCCAATGCTTTACCGCCCATGTTCGCGAACACTTGACGACCAGGATGATTGATTTGCATCCACACCCGCGTGTTGTTTTGTTTGGCGCATGTTGCCCATTGCTTAAAAGGAGCTAGGTCAGTGTCCTTTTCTAAGGCAATACCGCCAGGGCCGGTCATCGCAAGGCTATCGACCATCACATTTCCGGTGATGATCAGTCCACAACCACCTTCAGACCAAGCTTGGTACAGGGTAAATATCTGCTGGCCGGGGTGTTGCTTAGTCGTCGCGAGATTTTCTTCCATCGCGGCTTTAGCAATGCGGTTTTTAATGACATTACCATTAGGAAGGGTAAACGGCGTAAATACAGGTGCTGACATAAATGAGTCCATTAATACTGGGATTAGAGCTAATACGACGAGTATACCCTTAAATTTAACCTTAAGGTCAGGCCTTATTTAGAGCGCGTTAATAAGTTGTTGTGCTAGTTGTTTGTTTTTAGCATTGTGCGATGAGTCAAAGCCTAAGTTTAACATCCAGCCGCTGCCGAATGCTAAGCACATCACGTTATAGGCGACATCTTGACACTGCGTAACATCAACGGTTGGCTTCGCTAGTACTATTTCTTCGAAAATATACTGTTGCAATTGATTATAAACCGCCTTAAGTGCGGTTTTAACTTGCTCGTCGTAGTAGCTCACTGGTAATAATGCCGCCACTGAACGGTTTGCTTCTAGGGCATTGAACTGCTCACTAAACAGATAATCAAGGCCTGCTTCCAATCTGCTTTCGCTGTTCTCTCGCTCGATGATCGTAAATGCTGAGAGACTAAACTTCGCGATGATTCTTGCAACCCCTTGTTTAATTAGTTCACTCCTATTGCCAACATAATGCCTCACCATACGTCGAGCCATTTTTGCTTCACGAGCGATATCATCGAGTGTAGTACCTTGCAGGCCTCGTTGTTGAATACATGTTTCAAAAGCGTCTAGAATGTCGCTAACTTTCTGTGTTTTTAGGCATTTCCTTCCCATGCTTCCGTCCTCTCGATTTACCAATTGATCTACGTTCATAGATGATATTCAATTATTTTAATATAAATGTTCACAAAAGGGAATTTATAAAGTAGGATTAAATTCCCATTTACGGGAATTTAAACTGTCACTTCAATTAAAAGGTAAATTTTATGTCACAGCAGCGAAATTTTACGATTAAAGGACCTAAACCGCAGGGGCTTATTATTAAACGTGATAAAGCTGGTATCCCCCATGTTGAGGCCAATGATTTTTGTGGGGCGCTTTGGGGGAGTGGCTATGCGCATGCTGTCGACCGAAGTACCCAGTTGTTGATGATGCGGATTTTAGGGCAAGGGCGATTATGTGAATTGCTCTCAGATAATGATGAGTCTTTATCGATTGATAAATTTTTTCGTCAAGCCAATTGGCACAGTCATCTTGATGTTGAAGTGGATAAATTGGATGTCAAATCGCGCCAATTATGTCAATCGTATTGTGATGGTGTCAACGCTGGGCTCAAGTCTAAAGGGCTATCGGCGTTGAAGCTGTTGGGATATAAAGCCGAGCCTTGGACTATTGAAGATTCAATATTAATCACGCGCATGGCGAGCTATCTAACGCTGGCCCAATCGCAAGCAGAAGTGGAACGTTTGTTTATTGAATTAGTTCAAGCGGGGCTCTCATTTGATAAATTGGCAGAGCTGTTTCCTGTGACTCCAGATAATTTTGATCGAGCGCTTATTGAGAGTATAAATTTACAGGACAAAATAGTGCCCAATGAAGTTATTTGGAATATGGCCTTACCGCGGATGATGGCATCTAATAATTGGGTAGTTAGTGGCAACATGACTGAATCTGGCGCGGCGCTGATGGCTAATGATCCTCATCTTGAGGTTAACCGATTGCCTAATGTTTGGTGTGAGCAAAACCTAACATGGTTGGGTAATTCATGCGCCGGAATGGGAATGCCAGGATTCCCGACTGTGTTGATTGGCAGAACGCCAACGATTGCTTGGGGAGCAACGTATACATTTATGGATACCATCGATAGTTGGGTGGAGGAATGCAAAGACGGTGAGTATCTAAAAGATGGTCAATGGCATCAATTTTCACAACGCCGAGAAATCATTAAGCGTAAGAAGCACCCGGACCATGTCTTGAGTTTTTATGAGAATGACCATGGTGTATTGGCAGGAGATCCGAAAATATCAGGACGATATTTGTCCACACGTTGGGTCGCAGCGCATTCTGGCGCGCAGTCATTAATGTCGAGTCTTAAATTAATCGAAACGCGTAGTACACAAGTCGCGATGACTCACTTGGGCACTGTCGAGTCGGCCTGGAATTGGGTGATCTCAGATAACGACAATAATATCGGTTATCAGATGTCGGGCTTAATGCCTAAGCGTCACCCAGACTGGAACGGTTTTACACCTGCCCCGGGTTGGGATAGTAAATATGATTGGATGGGGATTGTTGACTGTGTCGATTTACCACAATGTATTAACCCTGATACTGGTTATATTGTCACAGCTAATCAGGATCTTAATCACTTAGGCAATGTAGATCCGATTAATATGCCAATGGGAGATTATCGCGCCCGTCGAATTGAACAAGTGCTTGCCGCCGCTGATGATCACAGTGTGGAATCAACTAAAGCGCTGCAGTTTGATGTCTACTCGATTCAAGCGAAATTATTTCTGGATGTTTTGTTGCCGATGCTTGAAGAAAAACATCAACAAAATGAAGCCTATGAGCGCTTGAAATGTTGGGATCATTGCTATGACTTAGAGTCAACCGGTGCGGTGATATTCGAAGACTTTTATACCGCATTGCGTGAAGAAATTTTTGGCGTCCAAGCATCTGGTGTTGGTCGAGACGTGATCAGACATTTATCCAATGAGAGTGGGGTATTTATCGATTTTTATCAAAATTTCGATCGCGCAATGCTCAATAAAAACTCTTGTTGGTATGAGCATATTACCCAAAAACAGGCATTTATTAATGCATTTAATAAGATTAGTGAGGTTGTCGGCGTTACAGTCTGGAAGGATGTTAACACTACGTCATTCGAGAACATATTGTTCCAAGGTAAGTTACCCCAATTCTTAGGATTTGATACAGGGCCTATCCCATTATTGGGTGGACGAGCGACGCCGCATCAAGGGCAAATCTATCGCAGTGAAGGTCGAAATACGAGCTTCTGTCCGACGGTAAGGTTAATTGCGGATATGAACGATGCAAGCCTGCACACCTGTTTAGCGGGTGGCCCATCGGATAATCGTTTCTCTAAGTGGTATTTATCAGGTTTAACGGCGTGGATGAACGGTCAATATACACAACATAAGCTTTAGGATTTTTTACAGATTTTTAATGGCACAATAATAAAGAGGAATACCATGAAAAAACTAAAAAAAGTAACAAATATAGGCATCAAAATATTGATTTCCGGTGCATTAGTTGTCTCGTCCAGTTTCGCTGTCGCTGCCGCCGATACTGACCTATTATACCCTAGTGAGAACGCAGATTACTTTCTTCATCAGGTTGGCACCGCTGAATTAGGTACGAATGACAAAGGTTGTCACAATCAAGGTATTAAATTTAATGGAAAACGTTTTTTTACGACTTGTATGGACACGGTTGGCAATGATACTGCTCGTTTATATGTCCATGACCAAGGAGGAAATCTAGTTAAAGATTATAAATATACTAAAAAATATGATCACCCCAGTGGTATTTTATTATATAAGGATTGGGCATACACCGGTTTTACCCATCAAAGTTTAAATATGTACACGCGCTTATTTCGCTTCAATGGAAACGGTGATGTTCAGCCACAAGGCTATTCGAGCCATTCTGTCGGTTTTGTCGGTGCCAAATTCCCTTTCCCTAACGATCCTGAGTTTATCGTTCAAACTCGATATTACTCATACAGTCAGTATTACGAACGCCAATGTGACGGCACCGAAGGTAGTTGTGATTCCTACACCGATATAAAGACCAGAACCAACATCGGGGGTGCGAGTGAAGATAGTGTCCAAGATTGTGACTATTACTACAAGGGAGATCAATGGTACAAAGCCTGTATTTTGTTCTCTGCAGATACTAATCTAATTCGGGTATGGTATGCCGATGAATTAGTGCTATCACCGGAAAATTCAATTACGACATTAGCGATGGAAGGTCAGCCGGGTCACTCTGGTGGTTTAGGGTTTTATACCGACCCCAATGGCGTCAAGTGGATATTGACGACACCACCTTTTGAATGTAACGGACGAACGTGTGGCGGTTGCTTTTTGGTAGGAGGAGATACTTGTGCCTGTACCGATAAAATGAATCGTCAACGGGTCAGTTTCTACCGATTTGATCATTTAGCTTGGCCGGGATACGAAGATTAATTGGCGATTAGAACAAACCGCCTTATTAATTCCTTGAATAGGGCGGTTAAAACCTCAGTGCAATGATCACCGGATCGTGATCAGAAGAGCGATAAGGATCGTTAAACTTTTTCATATCAGCGGTGTATTTAGTCGAGTACTCTAGCAATGGTGACTCTGGTGAGTTGATATTCCACTCGATAGCATCAACGATATGTGGCTTTAAGGACGGTGACGCTAAGATGTAATCTAAGGTGCCCACGACGTTTTGATACGAATAGCCAAATGCGCGAGGGTGTTGTTGAGCGACGGTGTTGATATAACCGAAAGACTGGTGAATTGTCGCTCCCAGCTTACCGTGCAGAGGGGTTTTATTGATATAAGTGTCTCTCGCCGCTTCAATCGTATATTTCGAGTCGACATTATGGCGATGAGTTAACACCAGCAACGGGTCTTCTTTAGCGTAGGAATTCAAGTCACCAATAATGAGCTTATGACCATCGATTTTACTGAGTTGTTGTCCTAAATGAAACGCGCCAGAGACTCGTAAATGTTCACAAGAACCTTGCCGATCATCGTCTTGATAATGTTGTAGTGCGACGTCTTCCCAGCAAGTCGAACCCTTCGATTTGAAATGATTAATCGAGACGGTTAATTGCGCGCCACTGTCATTAATTTTAAAGGTTGGGGTGAGGGCATCACGCATATAATTGTCACCGGACTCTTTGTCAATCTTAGGCGCATGCTGCTGCGGCATTGGAATCGTTATCATCGTTAATAGTGTGGCGATGCTAGGGCGATAGATGACTTGATTGGTGATGGCATCGTTACCAAGGGGGTTATGCTCGTTTAATCGCCCAAAGTTATAATGCTTGCTTGGCGGTAGTGTTGCATTTAAACGGGTCACTAAATCTTGTAATGCTGATTGCTGACCATAGCCATTATTTTCGATTTCCATTAAGCCAATAATATCCGCATCGAGGGCGACTATCGCGTTGACTATTTTTGTTGCCTGCATCTCAAATTCTGCAGGGCTTTTCGCACCGCGGTTCTGGCCGCTTGGGTTACTCGTGCCTCCAAACGATGAATTGAAATAGTTGAGCACATTGAAGGTGGCAACACGAATGTCCGAGGTCGCTAGCTGTGGTTGAGTGGTACGTGGCGATTGATGAATGAACGTATCGATACCCGCTGGTTGGGTTACGGTTAAGCGATATTGGCCGTTAGAAAACCCAATGACTCCGGTGAGGCCATCAATGCTATCTCCAATTCGAATGTGATTGTTAGGACGCTTAGCAAAGTCTGAATACCACGGTACATCACCGCCCTTTGCTTGCGTAAATGAATCAACAATCAGAAGGTTATCTAGATTCGATTGTCGCTGAATATTTGATGCCTGAGACGAAGGCCAATGATACTGGTTTGGATGATAACTTATTTGACCATGGCTTAAGGCCATATTATTGCGCCGGGTGAGTCGATCATAACTAAAGCTGCGCGCTACGTGCAGCTTACTCGTTGGCGTGACAGTGACTAACATGCCCTCATGGCGTTCTAACGTCACTGCAAAGTCATCATCACTTGCGATTGTTTTTAATATGACAGGGCGTATATGAGCGTTGTGTTGATTTTTGGTCAGGGTATCAATAATGCTATCGGCGGTGATCTGGGTTAGGCCATTTTGTTCTGTAACAACTCCGCTTACCGTCACACTATCGCCGATGTTAAGTCCGCTGGTTTGCGTAACGACAAACACGGCATCAGAGGTGAGAGGATTACCATCGCCTTGCTTATCCTGAAGATACAACCCTGTTGAGATTTGTTTTCCTAACGGGCGCTGCTGTATCGCGGTGATAATACCTTGGACAATTACTTTTGAAGAAACTGCTGACGGTGACGCTAAGGGCGACGCTATTCCTTGACCTTGAACAGCCATAATCGTCGTTTTTTGCAACGTGTCACTTGCCATTAGGCTGCAAAGCAACGTTATTACACAGAAAGTACTGGTCATTAAAAAACCTTTGCATCAATTGAATCTACCGTCAGATTACCATAGAACATAGGCAATCCCAATATAGGGCGCTAACTGGTTAATTTGTTGAAAGTAGGGTTGTTATGTCATGTGAAGTGTTATGAAGGAAGTGATAAATGGGGAGCGTATTTTGTCCGCCCCCCATTAAGGCTAAATTTGTGAAGCAAGCTCTGCGGCCTGACGAATTGCGCGCTTGGCGTCAAGTTCACCGGCATAATCAGCGCCACCAATTAGATGAACTGAGACGCCAGCCGATTCGAGACCTTGGTGCAACGACTTTTCAGACTCTTGTCCGGTACAAATAACAATGTTGTCTACGTCAAGTAAACGTGGTTCGCCATTCTCTAGAATGTGTAGCCCATCATCATCAATCTTGACGTATTCAACACCACCGACCATATCAACCGTACGTTTTTTCAATGCGGCACGATGGATCCAACCTGTGGTGGGTTGCAATGTTTTACCGAAACGTTCCGCTTTACGTTGTAATAGATAGACTTGACGGGCCGATTTCGGTTTCACTTGCGCGCTGCCATCGATGCCGCCAGGGTGTGCGATGTTAGTATCGATGCCCCATTCTTTAAGCCACAGATCAAGATTAACGGTATGTGACTCGCCTGCTTCGGTGAGATATTCACAGATATCATAGCCGATACCGCCAGCGCCCAATACGGCGACTCGTTGGCCAATCTCCACTTCCCCTTTAAGGACTTGTTGGTAGTTATAAACCATCGGGTTATCAATACCCTCAATCGCTGGAATACGCGGTGTGACACCTGTTGCTAAGATTACGTCATCAAAACCGCCTTCGCTCAGCTGTTCAACCGTTTGTGGGTTGTTTAGCAATACCGTGACATTTTGACGGGTTAATTCAGTGGTGAAATAACGTAACGAATCGACAAATTCTTCTTTACCCGGTACATTTTTAGCGAGATTAAATTGGCCGCCAAGATGGTCTTTGGCCTCAAATAATGTCACATCATGACCACGTTGCGCGGCATAGATAGCAAATGCCATCCCTGCCATACCGCCGCCGATAACGGCAAGCTTCTTCGCAGTTATTGTCTGTTCAAAATTAAGCTCGGTTTCATAACAGGCGCGAGGGTTAACTAAACAGCTAGCACGCTTTTGCTTAAATACATGGTCAAGACACGCTTGATTACATGCGATACAGGTGTTGATGTGGTCGCTGTTACCGACGGCAGATTTATTCACAAAGTCAGCGTCGGCCAGCATAGGACGCGCCATTGATACCATATCGGCATCACCACGAGCTAATATATCTTCCGCCACTTCTGGGGTATTAATTCGGTTGGTGGTAATAAGCGGAATGGAGACTTCCTTTTTCATCTTCGCCGTTACCCAGCTAAAGGCGGCGCGAGGAACCGAGGTCGCAATCGTCGGAATACGCGCTTCATGCCAGCCGATACCGGTATTAAGAATCGTGACACCAGCTTTTTCTAATGCTTTAGCCAGCTCAACGACTTCGTCCCAAGTACTGCCTTCTTCGACGAGATCAAGCATCGATAGGCGGAAAATGATAATGAAATCTTTACCCACTTTCTTACGTGAGGCATTAACAATTTCTAATGCAAAGCGCATTCGATTTTGATAGCTGCCGCCCCATTGATCTTGGCGTTTGTTAGTACGTGCACATAAGAACTGGTTTATTAAGTAACCTTCCGAACCCATGATCTCAACGCCATCGTAGCCGGCTTTTTGTGAAAGGGCACAGGTTGAAGCGAAGTCTTTAATCGTTTTCTTGATTTGACGTTCACTCATTTGACGGGGTTTAAATGGGTTTATCGGTGCTTTAATATTTGACGCACTGATATTAAATGGGTGATAGGCGTAACGTCCGGTGTGCAAAATTTGCAGACATATTTTTCCGCCTTCTTTATGCACGGCATCGGTGATAATTCGATGCTTGCTGGTTTGCCACGAAAAACTTAACTGTGAGCCATGTGGCGATATTCTGCCGCGGAAATTAGGCGCGATGCCACCGGTTACGATTAGGCCAACACCGCCACGGGCTCGCTCGGCATAGAACGCAGCTAGTTTATTAAAACCGCCTTTTTCTTCTTCTAATCCAGTGTGCATTGAGCCCATTAATACGCGATTTTTTAGCGTCGTAAAGCCCAAATCTAATGGACTTAACATTAACGGAAAGTGTGGGTTCTGTGCTGCATTGGTCGACATATTAGCTCCAAGATAACTGGTCAGCGTGCGCCTAATACCAGTATTAATATTATTTCCTGTATCGGAAATTTAAAATTCAAACACTAGTTTTAACTTTACGCTAAGTTGTTTGCTAATACAACTGGTCGGAGATCGGGGATAACGCTGTGGTGGCAATATGCTAGGCAAGCCCAAATTGCTGTTTTAATATCTGATGAGTGAAGTCGATCTTTAAATAGAACCCTCGTGGTAATGTCTTAATCAGCTCGCCATCTTCACCAATCGCGTCGGTCAGCGCTTTTGAGTTAGCACCTTTGGGTCTGAGTTGGATAACTTGGCCGATACGCGCCGTTATTTGCTCTATTTGTCCTAACGCGACCATTTCCATTATTTCTTCCCAATCGGTTTGTAATAAGTGTTGTTCTTGCGGCGAGGGCTGCCATAAAAAAGGTGTACCAATGATCCGCTCGGCTACGCTAAGATTCTTTTCTGCCAGAATGGGCACCCATAATACTTGGCGCAACTTATTGCAGACGTTACTTTGATGCCAAGTCAGTCCCGTTATTCCTATTAGCGGGGTAACGCAAACAAACGTGGTCTCTAGTGGCTTGCCAAAACGGTCGATGGGAATAGTTTTTAACTCAACACCCAGCTCCGGAAAGTCCTGTTGTGGCTTTGAACCTGCCGTGGCACCTAACGAAATCTCTAATAAATTGCCAATCCAGCCTTTATGCCGAACGAGTGAGTCGGGAACATTGATCTTTTGCTGCGCTGCAAGTTGAGCCAAGTTTAGACCCGCAATATCTTGTGCTCGGCTGAGTAGTTCATCAATATGTTGCGGTGCTTTGATCATTGAGGATATCTTTTATAGTAATAGAGAGTGATTGTACGTTGTTTTACTCAAAAACAGTAATTTTGTCTGTTCGTTCGTTTTTCGTGCTGTTAGGTTGTGTAAAACTTAATAGGATCCTATCTCATTGATATTTGGTTTTTTTTATAAAATTAATTACTCATTTGATTAACAATTTTTAATCAAATGAGTTAAAAAACAGCGCTTACAGAGACAGTTAACATAGATATCCACAGAAAAATTGGATAACTATTTTTATGATCGAAAGTTTTGCTTGAATTTTGAATAAAACCTAATTTTTACGATGTATTGCACCAAAAGTAAGCGGAATCATTGTTCGGTTGTGGATATGTTAATGGCGTGGTTATAAAGTGAACAGTGTGTTTTATGTTGATTTTCAATGACGATGAAGATTCAAACATTCGGTTAATGATCTTTGTGATAACCTGTTTGTAACGTTGTTAAGTATTTGTATTTATGATCTATTATATTTTTATTATATTGTGTTTATGATGGGGGGATCACCGTTATGTATAATGCCTGAGTGAATTATTATAGACTTTACGATGGTTGTTAAATACATATCCACAGATTTAGTGAATAAGATTGGATAAAAAAATCTTAATTTTGTTAGTTTTGTTAATAAAGTTAACTTTGTGGAGAAGTTATTCATATTCACGCACCATTTTGGTGAATAAACAACAGTTTTTAGGTCGTTTTAGGTGGGTAGATGACGACTCGACCCATTTACTTAGTCTAATGGTGGTTCTATTTATCGGAATTGGTATGATGACGTTATTTATCATATTTCCGGTCAAAATGATCTAACTCCATTTTAGACACGCCGAATGCCAATCGATGCTTTTAGAGTCTTTTTTAGTTGATTAAGCCAAAGTGGTGTATTTGTTGTCCAATAGTGAGGGTATAAGTATCAATTTAACGGTTAGTCTGATATAAGAATGTTAATAATTAAAACCCCTGAAATTAAGGTTATACATGATAGATGCTGATGGTTATCGCCCCAACGTAGGCATAATAATATGTAATGGTCATGGTCAAGTCATGTGGGCCAGACGCTATCGTCAACATTCGTGGCAATTTCCTCAAGGTGGCATTGATCAGGGAGAAACACCTGAACAAGCTATGTATCGTGAATTGCATGAAGAAGTCGGTCTAAAACCCGAGGATGTTAAGATTTTAGGATCAACTCGTTCGTGGTTACATTATAAATTGCCGAGCCGAATGATCCGTCACGATAGTCAGCCAGTTTGTATTGGTCAAAAGCAACGTTGGTTCTTACTAAAGCTGGTGAGTCCTGAGTCGAGCATTGACTTGCTACATACCAATCATCCTGAATTTGATGATTGGCGTTGGGTCAGCTATTGGTATCCAGTTCGTCAGGTTATTTCTTTCAAACGGGATGTTTATCGCCGAGCGATGAAAGAATTAGTCGGTCATTGCATGCCGATTCCAAAGAAAGAAACGCTGCACCGCAATTGAACCAAGAGTTATAACTATTATCGCTCTTAAACCCTATTAGAATTAGTTGGCATGGAGTCCTGCTTGGATATCGCACTACAAATATTGGCTATATGCGTCTTTGTCGGGGCTATAGTCGGTTTCTTAGCAGGATTATTAGGTATTGGCGGTGGCTTAATAATAGTCCCCGTCTTATTAGCGCTATTACCGATGACGTTAGTTGGTGAACAAGCACTCATGCCGATGGTATTGGGAACTTCATTAGCCGCGATACTCCTTACCTCTATTTCTACGCTGTCGACCCATCGTCGATTGGGCAATATTCCCATCAGTATATTACCGGTACTAGCTTCAGGCATTGGTATTGGTGCGTTGGTCGGTAGTTATTTTGCCGATACGATCCCCGGTTACATCCTACAGTTATTCTTTGCATGTTTTGCGATGTTAATGTCGCTGCAAATGTGGCTAGGCTCCAAGAAATCAGGGCATCAGCAGTCGTCAGTTGGTATTAACAAAAGCAAATTACTCTGTATTAGTACAACGATTGGTACGTTATCTAGTCTATTGGGTGTTGGCGGCGGTGTGATGACCGTCCCGTATTTAACCTCAATTGAAAAACTTGAAATGCGTCGCGCTATTGGCGCATCGGCCTGTGGTGGCGTGGTCGTCGCGCTCATGGGATCGTTAGGGTATTTGTGGGCAGGGTTGCACACGAGTCATCAACTGCCGCCTTGGAGTATAGGTTATATTTATTTACCGGCATTTTTCGGGTTTATCACGCTGTCTTTATTTACTGCCCCTTTTGGCGTACGCGTGGCGAAAAAATTACCGGTAAAAATCTTAAAACGCTGCTTTTCAGTGTTATTATTTATTGTTGGAACAAAAATTTTAATTGGTTAAGGACATTCAAGTGCAAGAGTTTTTACAATTTCCACAGATCGACCCAATCATCTTTAGCATCGGACCTATAGCGTTACGTTGGTACGGACTGATGTATTTATTAGGTTTTCTTGGTGCGATGATGCTTGGTAATGCACGAGCAGATCGTCCAAACTCAGGTTGGACGCGTGAGCAAGTTAGTGACTTACTATTCTATGGCTTTTTAGGCGTTATTCTTGGCGGCCGCATGGGGTATGTACTGTTCTATCACTTTGATTATTTCCTTGCTGATCCGTTGTACTTGTTTAAAGTGTGGGAGGGCGGAATGTCGTTCCACGGTGGCTTAATTGGTGTGATTGTCGCACTCTTTATTTTCGCCCGTTCGACCAATAAAAAACTATTAGAATTGGGTGACTTTGTCGCGCCACTTGTTCCGTTAGGTTTAGGTTTTGGCCGCATCGGTAACTTTATTAATGGTGAGCTGTGGGGACGAGTAACCGATGTGCCTTGGGCAATGGTATTTCCTGGTGGCGGCCCATTAGCCCGTCATCCTTCGCAGCTTTATCAAGCAGCACTTGAAGGTTTCTGTTTATTCATCATATTATACTTATTTAGTCGTAAGCCACGCCCACTCGGGATGGCCAGTGGTATCTTCTTATTTGGGTATGGCGTGTGCCGCTTCATTATTGAGTTTTTCCGTGCGCCGGATGCGCATCTTGAGTCACTAGTTGCTGATTACAGTTTGAGTATGGGACAATTTTTAACGATCCCAATGCTATTGGTTGGTGCATTCTTGATTTATCGTGGTATTAAACAACCGCTGTCTAAAACTGCGGCATAATTAGAGAACAATATGAAACAATATTTAGAGTTACTAACCGATGTCCTTGAGAACGGTGCGCTGAAAGGCGATCGTACTGGCACGGGCACCTTATCGGTATTTGGACGACAATTTCGTTGTGATTTAGCGAAAGGGTTTCCACTGTTAACTACCAAGAAAGTTCATTTTAAGGCGATAGTAAATGAACTATTATGGTTTATTTCTGGCAGTACTAATATCAATGAACTCGATGCCAAAATTTGGAATGAATGGGCACTTGAAGACGGCTCTCTTGGGCCTGTGTATGGCAAGCAATGGACGGCGTGGGAAGCGAAAGACGGTAGCACCATCAATCAAATCGATTATGTCGTTGACCTGTTAAAGAATAATCCTAACTCTCGTCGCATCTTATTTCATGGTTGGAATGTTGCTGACCTGCCAAGCGAAAAGCTATCGCCGCATGAAAATGTACGCGCGGGTAAAATGGCCCTGCCGCCATGCCATTTGTTGTACCAATTCCAAGTGATCGACAATAAACTAAACTTGATGTGCACCGTGCGCTCAAATGATATGTTTTTAGGCAATCCGTTTAATACGGCACAAGCGGCACTTTGGGTGTATATGTTGGCACAGCAATGTGATTTAGAAGTTGGTGAGTTAGTGATGTCGATCGGTGACTGCCATATCTATTCAAATCATATTGAACAAGTGAACACTCAGCTAGATCGCGAGCCGCGCGCGTTACCAACGTTAACGTTGAATCGTAAGCCCGCGTCGATCTATGACTATCGGTTAGAAGACTTTGATATTGTTGGTTATGAACCACATGGTGCAATAAAGGCACCGGTAGCGATTTAGTCGACTCACGGCTGCATTGTTAATACTGATTATCGTATAATGCAGCAAACCCGTTTTAAGGAAATATTTACCATGCAAACCTCTCACAATAATAAGCCTCATACGTCATTGGATAAGCCGCGCCTGCGTTGGGCATGTCGCCGTGGTATGTTAGAGCTTGATGTATTGTTCATGCCATTTGTCGAGCAAGCTTGGGACGAGCTTAATGATGCCGATAAATTAACGTTTGAACGGTTACTCGAATGTGATGATCCCGATTTATTTGCGTGGGCAATGGGCCATCAAAAAAGTGACGATCCGGCGTTGCAAGCGATGATGATGTTTATCGTCAACCGAGTGAAGGTGTAGTAAAGGACGTACGGACATTAATCCTAGCTATCAAATAACCGTGAGTGGGTACTCAAGTTATGCTCGCACCTTATTGGTGATCACCCTTTCTGTGATTGCTATTGGCTGTTTTTTCTTAATGCGTAGTTGGCAGTATTCACCAATGATTAGTGTGGGAATTAGCACATTAATCGCTGGTGTACTGATGGCGTTAACGTTTCGGCGCCCTGACAATTATTCACTAATCGTCAGTGAAAATGGTGAGCTGAAGTTGCGGTTTGAACAAGCTCATGATCATCAAATAACGGCTAATGTCAGTGAGAAAAGCTATACCACGTCGTTGTTTTGTATGCTTTACCTCGATAAAACTCCCGCTAATACCTCATCACGTTTTATCATCTGGCAAGACAGTGTCGATGACAAAAGTTTTCGTCGACTCTCAAGAATCATTCGTTTAATCAGCCATCGAATTTAATGCACCTGAATTGGAGATCCTTCGTGTGCGTTAGGGAAATGGTCAATTGCTTAAACTCTGTGGTATAAAATACTACTTTTTAGTGTAAATATTAGCTGAGTATGACTTTTCTTGTGATTACTTGATATAAATCAGTTGATTACATTGTTGGTTCGCTTATTGCTTTAGTCGATTAACTTACTTAGCAATGGAACAATAATAATGAAAAAATCTCTTATCGCAGTCATCGTTAGCACCTCACTGGTGTTTGGATTATCTGGTTGTGTGATCGCGATTGACGGTGACAAACATGATAGCGATTTCTCTAATAGCCATGATCGCGCGGGGCAGAATCGTGAACACATCGCTACATTGATCCCTCAGATGAGCCTTTCTGATGTTACTAATAAATTAGGCATTGCAGATTTTAACGAAAGTTATCAAAAAGATGGTGCAAGCATCAATGTCTTATTTTATCGGACACATCGTGTGCATAAAGATGACTTAACAACGAAAGATGAGTGCACCCCACTCATTTTTAAACAGGGTGCACTAGTTAGCTGGGGGGACCAAGCACTACAACAGCTTTAATCTATCAACGGCCGTGCTTGAATTCGATTAGGTGTTAGCACGGTCGGTTGACTATTTGGTAGTGTTTCAGGGTAGTCTAAGTTGTAATGGAGACCAATGCTTTCTTTGCGGCTTAATGCACAATCAATAATTAACTCAGCGACCTGAACTAAGTTACGTAATTCGAGTAAGTTATTTGAGACCCGAAAGTTTTTGTAGTACTCATTAATTTCGCATTGCAGCATTTGAATTCTGCGTTTGGCACGCGCTAACCGTTTGTCGGTACGAACAATCCCCACATAATCCCACATAAACAATCGCAGTTCATGCCAGTTATGCTGGATCACGACTTCCTCGTCAGAATCTGTCACCTGTGATTCATCCCATGGCGCTATGGCGAGTGCTTGATATGTTTCGCCGAGGTGGCTTTTGATATCGTCTGCTGCGGTCTTGGCAAACACTAAACATTCGAGTAATGAATTACTAGCCATCCGGTTGGCACCATGTAAACCGGTGTAAGCTACTTCTCCAATGGCATAGAGTCCTTTGATATTGGTAGCACCTTGTTTGTTGGTCGCAACACCGCCACAAGTGTAATGTGCGGCGGGTACCACAGGCATTGGCTCTTTAGTAATATCAATGCCGAGCGTTAAACAGTGCTGATATATCGTGGGGAAATGTGAGGTAATAAAATCATCATTCTTGTGGCTAATGTCTAGATAGAGACAATCGACCCCTAAACGTTTCATTTCATAATCGATGGCGCGAGCAACAACATCTCGTGGCGCGAGTTCGCCTCGAGGGTCAAAGTCATCCATGAAACGTGAACCATCAGCGCGTTGTAATCTAGCCCCTTCACCGCGCAAAGCTTCCGACAATAGGAAGTTGTTCGATTGAGGATGATAAAGACTGGTGGGATGAAACTGATTAAATTCCAAATTAGCGACACTACAACCAGCGCGCCAGGCCATAGCAATACCATCGCCACTAGCGACATCAGGATTGCTCGTATATTGATACACTTTACTCGCGCCACCAGTAGCTAAGGCGACATTATTGGCGTAAATAGTTTCGACGTGCTCACGATCTCTATTCCAAACATAAGCACCAATGACACGCTCATTATTGGGACAAGTCACCAAATCGATAGCATTGTAGCGTTCTAGCACCGTGATATTAGGATGTTTGGCTATTTGCGCCTGCAACGTGGTTTGTACTTCTTTGCCGGTTGCATCAGCAGCATGTAAGATGCGGCGGTGGCTGTGACCACCCTCTTGCGTTAAATGATAACGCTGCTCACCTTTCGGTGACATCTCTTGGTCAAAGTCAGCGCCGCATTCAATGAGCCACTCAAGCGAAGACTTTGCTTGCTCGGCGGTCATTTCAACCACGCTGCGATCGCACAAATTAGCCCCAGCGATTAGTGTGTCGTTAACGTGTGACTCAATACTATCTTTCTTATCGAATACTGCCGCGATACCACCTTGGGCATAAAAGGTTGAACCGTCATTGAGCTTGGCCTTGCTAAGCACTGTTACATTGCCAAATTTTGCAACTTGCAGCGCTAATGTTAAGCCCGCAGCACCGCTGCCAATGATTAAAATGTCACAAGTATGTTCGATAGCGTTGGTCATGTTTTGTATTGCTAGGGAGTGAGTCTCCCGATTCTAGCTAAAAATAGCCTAATAGCCTAGAAAAAAGTCGTTGAAACTAGTGCTATTTTGTCCAGAAGCAAATAAAATGATTATATATATTACTATTAATGAACTTTATCGATACTACCCAGTCTATGGTTATACGCTTGGGTTAAGCATCTGGCTTTAAATGCCGAAAGTAAACATGAAGTTGGAGACGATGCTTTAATGAGCGAACCAAAAACAGATCAGCAGTTAGTTGAAATGGTTCAACAAGGCAATAAAGCCGCTTTCGATTTATTGGTACGCAAGTATCAAAATAAAGTCTTAAGCTTAGTAAGTCGCTTTGTTAAAAATCAAGGTGATGTGCCTGATGTAGCCCAAGAAGCTTTTATTAAAGCTTACCGTGCACTGCCAAATTTTCGAGGTGACAGCGCATTTTATACTTGGTTATATCGAATCGCAGTGAATACCGCGAAGAACCATTTAGCAGCACAGAAGCGTCGGCCATCGAGTAGCGATCTTGAAATTGAAGAGAGTGAATATTTTGATGAAGCTGATAAATTAAGAGACAGTGCATCTCCAGAACGTTTGTTGTTGACTCGCGAACTCAGAGATGTAGTAATAAATACATTAGAAGCACTACCTGAAGATTTACGCACCGCAATTTCATTGCGTGAACTCGACGGGTTAAGTTATGAAGATATCGCTAATATAATGGAATGTCCTGTTGGGACGGTTCGTTCGCGAATTTTTAGGGCCCGAGAAGCTTTAGAGAAGCAAATCGATCCACTAATGCAACGATAGAAGGTATTTTATAGTGTCACATAATAAAGAAACGTTATCCTCATTTATTGATGGTGAGGAACTATCTAGCAAAGCAATTCTTGAACAATTGGCGAAAGCGCCAGAATTAACATGTTCATTTGAGAACTTCCACGTGATTGGCGATGCCATGCGTGATGAGTTATCGCCGGCATTCGAACTGAATTTCGCCGATAGTGTGGCGGCAGCAATCGATGCTGAACCAACGATTCTCGCACCTGTGCAGTCAAATGAACTAGCACCAATTGCGGTAAAAGCAAAAGGCGGCGATGTTATTCCATTTTTTGGTAAATTAGGTCAATATGGTATTGCTGCCTCGGTTGCTGCTGCGATGGTTATTGGGGTGCAACAGCTCAATAATAACCCGGCAGACGCGCAATCAGATTTTCCGGTATTACAGACCATTCCGACTGGTGGTTATGCGTCTCCTGTTAGCTTTCAAGCGACTCCGCAAAGCGAGTTGCAACAAGAGCTTAAACAGCAGCAGCGCATTGAACAACAGCGTCGTATGAATGCTTATATTAAAGATCACTTATTACAACAACGTTTAAAATCGCAAAGCGACGTAGAACAACCAAAGTAGGGGAGCGATTTGCAAGCGCATCACGTGATTATCGGTGCTTTTTCATTGTTGGTTTCATTAACAACGCTGGCTGAGAAAACACCGAAAGAATGGCTGTCCAGTATGGAACAAGCCCATCAACAGTTAAATTTTAAACTTCCCTTGATTCACCTCGAAAGAGATCACGTTCAGACCTATGCGTTTGAGCATGGCCGTGTTGATGATCAAGAAGTCGTTTACATTTCCTCGCTTAGCGGTCCAGTACGACATAGTTATCGGATTGATGACATCGTCACCTACGTTGAACCAGAAAGTAGGCCCTATAGTATTAATGGTCGTAAAATTGTTGGGCCATCACCGATGAAATTTGTCGGGAAATTAGCGAAAATTGAACAAAATTATTCGGTAACGGCGTTAGGGAAAGGGCGAATTGCAGGACGAACGTGTCAGCTAATTCGTTTGAAGTCTAAAGATGGACATCGTTTTAATTACATTATTTGGCTCGATGAGCAAAGCTCGTTAGTACTACGTTATGACTTGTTTGACCTGAGTAATAATTTACTCGAACAAGTCCAAGCCGTTGGCCTCAATATTAGCGAACAGCCGAGTACTAATTTAGTTAAATTAAAGAATGCCGAAAAAATTGATGTTAACCTGATAGCCCAAACTACCCAACAACGCTGGACGTTGTCATGGCTACCGCCAGGTTATACGCAACAAAATCGCGATAACCATCGTTTGATGGTAACCGCAAAGCATGTCGATTATTTATTGTTAAGTGATGGTTTATCAGATATATCAGTTTATGTTTCTCAAGCGGGTGAGTTACCGCTGCCTGAGAAAGCGTTAACAAAAAACGGTATATCAATGGCAAATCATCGCCAAGGTAATGTTGATATTACCGTGGTTGGCCGTATTCCGTATGATACCGCGTTAAAACTCTCCCGTTCCATCGTTGCTAATTAGAGTAGTCTGATGATCAAACAACAGGCGCGTGTCACTCAAGTGTTCGATAACGAAGTTGAAGTCGAGTGCGCGCTTAATTCAACGTGTAGCAGTTGCAGTAATGAATCAAATTGTGGTGTTGGAACTATCGCTAAGGCGTTTAGTGGTAAAACACAATTGATTCGAATTAACACCGCGTTAATTTTGAGTCCCGGACAGTGGGTCACTATTGCGACCGAGGAAGCGGCGATATTAACGCAGGCTTTTATTACCTATCTCTTGCCGTTATTTGGTTTGTTTTTCGCCGGGAGCATCGGTCAACGATTACTGGTCGAACATTTTCACCTTCCGAATATTTTCGGCTTATTGACAGCATTTGCTGGCAGCTATTTGAGCTTTCTTGCCGGTAGACGAATTATTAGTCGTCTCGATAATCGCTCGCCAACGATTGAAATTGTCGCCGTTGATTATTAACCCGTCTTACTTTTAGTTACCTTATATCGCATTTTTGAATGTTCTTGCCCCTATCAAGCCGATTAACTTTGGCAGCGCCGCTTATTTACGGTAGAATTGCGACAATTTTTATGTCTGTACCGAAATCAATAGGAATCGCCAAGTCTGTTTAGCGTTCTTACATTGTTTGGGTCTCTAATTTTTTAAGTTGGCTATTCTTTACATGAAACATATACGTAATTTTTCTATCATTGCTCATATTGACCACGGAAAATCGACATTGTCAGACCGTCTTATTCAATTTTGTGGCGGCTTGTCTGATCGTGAGATGGAGTCTCAAGTTCTTGACTCTATGGACATTGAACGCGAACGTGGCATCACCATTAAATCGCAAAGTGTTACGCTCGATTACAAAGCTCTCGATGGTGAGACCTATCAGCTAAACTTTATCGATACACCAGGGCACGTTGATTTTACCTATGAAGTATCGCGCTCTTTAGCGGCCTGTGAAGGTGCGTTGTTAGTAGTTGATGCTGCGCAAGGGGTTGAAGCACAAACACTTGCCAATTGTTACACCGCCCTTGAAATGGACCTTGAAGTGGTTCCTGTACTCAACAAAATCGACTTACCGTCAGCTGATCCTGAAGCTGCCTCGGAAGAAATTGAAGATCTTGTCGGTATTGAAGCGATAGAGGCTGTGCGTTGTAGTGCTAAAACAGGTTTAGGCATCGAAGACGTATTGGAAGAGATTGTTAAGAAAGTCCCTGCCCCAGAGGGCGAAATCGACGGCGTGCCGCTGCAAGCACTAATCATCGATTCTTGGTTTGATAACTATCAAGGTGTTGTGAGCTTAGTGCGTATCAAACACGGTGAAATCAAAGTCGGCGACAAAATGAAAGTGATGTCTACCGGTGATATCCATATCGTCGATAAAGTGGGTGTATTCACGCCCAAACAAACAGAAACTGGTGTCCTAAAAGCGGGTGAAGTTGGTTACATCATTGCTGGTATAAAAGAGATTCATGGTGCACCAGTAGGTGACACATTAACACTGGCACGCAATTCGGCCACCGAGCCGTTACCTGGATTTAAACGTGTTACGCCGCAAGTCTATGCCGGACTATTTCCAATCAGCTCAGATGACTATGAAAACTTCCGTGATGCACTTAATAAGCTTAGCCTTAATGATGCGTCGTTGCAGTTTGAACCTGAAACATCAAGTGCACTAGGCTTTGGTTTCCGCATCGGTTTCCTTGGCATGCTACACATGGAAATTATTCAAGAGCGTCTCGAACGCGAATATAACCTCGACCTTATTACAACGGCACCTACCGTAAATTATGAAGTGGTCACGACCGACGGTGAAACGGTTCAAGTGGATAATCCGTCTGATCTCCCGCCAGTACAGAGTATCGAAATCATCCGTGAGCCGATGGTTGAGGCTAATATTTTAGTACCTCAAGAGTATTTGGGTTCTGTAATCACCTTATGTATTGAAAAACGTGGCGTGCAAACCAACCTTGTTTATCATGGTAAGCAGGTCGCAGTGACGTACGAATTACCAATGGCAGAAGTGGTACTCGATTTCTTTGATCGTCTTAAATCAACGTCTCGTGGCTATGCCTCGTTGGATTATAATTTCAAACATTTCCAAGAGTCGAACATGGTTCGTGTCGATATGTTAGTCAACGGCGAGCGTGTTGACGCCTTGGCGATGATCACGCATCGCGATGGGGCACAACGTCGCGGTCGTGCTGTCGTTGAAAAGATGAAAGAGCTTATTCCACGTCAGATGTTCGACATTGCCGTACAGTCAGCAATTGGCGGTCAGATCATCGCGAGAACTAACATTAAAGCGTTGCGTAAAGACGTAACGGCTAAATGTTACGGTGGTGATATCAGCCGTAAGAAGAAACTGTTACAAAAACAAAAAGCAGGTAAGAAACGTATGAAGTCTGTTGGTAATGTTGAATTGCCGCAGGAAGCTTTCTTAGCGGTTCTTAAAGTAGGGGAATAAGGGATGGCCAGTTACTTTGAATTGTTGCTTGTGATCGCCTCGCTGTTTACCGGCGTCGTGTGGGCAGTCGACCATTTTATGTATTTACCAAAACGTCAGTTGGCGGCGGCAGGATTGCCGGATGCGGTTGAGGAACCAGCAAAAGAAGCGTTATTGCGAGAGTCTGGGCTAGTTGAAAATTGTCGTGGCATTTTTCCAGTCATTACTTTTGTACTCGTGCTGCGTTCATTTTTATATGAACCGTTTCAGATCCCGTCAGGTTCGATGATGCCAACGTTGCTAGTCGGTGATTTCATCCTGGTGGAGAAGTATGCTTACGGCGTTAAATTGCCGGTTATTCGTGACACGATTATTGAAACCGGTAAGCCTGAACGTGGCGATGCTGTGGTGTTTAAATATCCACCGCAGCCTAACGTTGATTACATTAAGCGGGTTATTGGTTTACCGGGTGATACTGTGCTTTATCGCAATAAAAAGCTTTATATTAAACGCGCTTGTGTCGATCAACACGGTGTCGAAAATAGCGATTGTAAACAGTTTAAACCGGTAGAAATTGATATTGTTTCGCAAGGTGACTTCATACAAGATGCTTACCCATTAACTGAAGCCAATGAGAACTTGATGGGCATTGAGCATAATATTCTATTTAATCCCGCATTTGCCGGACGCCCTGAATACTTTAACCAGCAAGGTAATCGTCAGGGTGAATGGTTAGTGCCACAAGGCCAATACTTTGTGATGGGTGACAATAGAGATAACAGTTTAGACAGCCGATACTGGGGCTTTGTGCCTGAGCAAAACATGGTGGGTAAAGCTGTGTATATTTGGACAAGTTTTGAGTTTGAACGCACAACAGATAGCTGGCTCCCTACATGGGTGCCAACAGGTATTAGAACCGAACGTATCGGAAAAATTGGACAATAATAATAATGAGAAATACTCCGTACGATAAGCTGGAACGTAAGATTGATTATCAATTTAGCAACTCAGATTACTTAGTACAAGCATTGACCCATCGTAGCATGGGCGGCGACCATAACGAACGCCTTGAATTTTTGGGTGACTCGTTACTCGGAATGTTCATTGCAGAAGCATTGTACACCCAGTTTCCTAAAGTCTCTGAAGGTGATCTTAGCCGAATGCGTGCCACCTTAGTCCGTGGCCAAACATTGGCCGAGATAGCGCGAGAGTTTTCGCTTGGTGACTACCTTCGTTTAGGGCCAGGCGAGTTAAAGAGTGGCGGTTTTCGTCGCGAGTCAATTTTAGCCGATGCGGTTGAAGCGATTATTGCGGCAGTGTTCCTTGATAACGGTATGGAACGTTGTAAAACGCTGGTATTAGCTTGGTATCAGAAACGTTTAAATGAAATTGAACCTGGCGTTAGCCAGAAAGATCCAAAGACCCAGCTACAGGAATGGTTGCAAGGTCGTCGTTTACCATTGCCAGCCTATGAAGTCATGGAAGTGACTGGTCAGGCACATAATCAACGTTTCACGATGTCGTGTCATGTTGAAGGTGTAAAAGAACAAGCGATAGGTGTTGGCACCTCTCGTCGTAAAGCAGAACAAGATGCAGCGCAAAAAGCGCTAGAGGCAATACATGCAACAACAAAATAATGATCAGATGCGCTGTGGGTTCGTCGCCATTATCGGGCGTCCCAATGTTGGTAAATCAACCCTACTTAATAAAATATTAGGGCAAAAGATCAGTATTACTTCTCGTAAGCCACAAACTACTCGTCACCGCGTGATGGGTATTGATACCGAAGGCGATTATCAAACAATTTATGTCGATACGCCCGGCTTACACAGTGAAGAAAAACGAGCAATTAACCGTTTGATGAATCGCGCAGCGGCCACCTCTATTGGTAACGTCGAGATGGTATTTTTCCTCCTCGAAGGCACTCAATGGACCGGCGATGACGAGATGATCCTCAATAAAATACGTAAATCGTGTCAAGATACGCCAGTTATCTGTGTGGTTAATAAAGAAGACAATGTGCAGATCCGTTCTGAACTGTTGCCTCATTTACAGTGGCTCGGTGCACAGTATGACTTCGAAGCGATTATGCCAATCTCTGCTAAGCATGGCGATGGCGTAGAAAAATTGGTGTCATTGGCGAAAGGAGCATTGCCACTTGGCCAGCACCATTTCCCAGAAGATTACATTACAGACCGCTCGCAACGCTTTATGGCGTCTGAGATTATTCGTGAAAAGCTAATGCGCTTCATGGGCGATGAGATACCGTACTCAGTAACCGTTGAGATTGAAGCGTTTACGATGCAGCCTAATGGTGTATTTAACGTTAGCGCGTTAATCTTGGTTGAGCGTGAAGGTCAGAAACGGATGATCATCGGTAAGAAAGGTGAAAAACTCAAACAGGTCGGCCGTGAAGCGCGTAAAGACATGGAAGAGATGTTCGATAACAAAGTTTTCTTAGAGCTATGGGTGAAAGTTAAATCAGGCTGGGCCGACGATGAGCGTGCGCTAAACAGCCTTGGTTACGGCGATTAATCATTTTGAATGGCAGCAACGATAATCATAATACCCTCTGCGCTGCCTATCTACTTCACTCTCGTCCCTTTAGTGAAACCAGTCTTATTGTTGAATTGTTTACCGAAAGCCATGGTCGTGTTTCTGCGGTCGCTAAAGGCGTTAAACGAAAGAACAATATCAATAAGAGCCTGTTACAGCCATTTAGACCACTGTTAGTGAGTTGGCGCGGGCATGGTGAACTTAAAACCTTAATCCGGATCGACTCTCCCACGCTAGCATTACCGTTAAGTCGCGATTTTTTATATAGCGGACTCTATCTTAATGAGCTAACACTGCGCTTACTTGCAAAAGAAGTATGCCATCCCCAAATTTATAGTGCCTACCATGCAACGTTGATTTCATTGTCCAAGCAGAATGATTTGGAAATCAGTCTACGTGAATTCGAAATATCGTTATTAGCAGAATTAGGCCATGGTGCGTCGTTTAGTCATGATGTTGATGGTGGTGTATTCGAGCCAAATTGGCGCTACGATTATTTGCCCGAACAAGGGTTTATTGCTCGGGTCGATGGGCTATTTTTAGGTCAGGTATTAATTAATATTGCAAAGCATCAATTTTGTGACAAGATAACCAAAAATCAAGCGAAGCAATACACTCGTTTAGCACTTGCTCCGTTGTTAGGTCACAAACCATTACATAGCCGAGAGCTATTCTCTCGACGAAAAAAAATCAAAGAATGAAATAGGAAATATTCATGAATTCAATTTATCTTGGGGTCAATATCGATCATATCGCGACACTTCGTCAGGCGCGTGGCACTAGCTACCCTGATCCTGTGCACGCCGCTGCAATCGCTGAATTGGCAGGTGCCGATGGTATCACCATTCATTTGCGTGAAGATCGTCGTCATATCCAAGACCGCGATGTATATACCTTAGCGAAGACCCTGCAAACACGCATGAATCTTGAAATAGCAGTGACCCAAGAGATGTTAGCGATAGCTTGTGAAGTGAAACCTGAATACGTGTGTTTAGTGCCTGAAAAGCGTGAAGAGCTAACCACTGAAGGCGGTTTGGACGTTGCAGGTCAACTCGATACGATGCTCGAAGCGATTGCACAGCTTAAAGGCGCAGGGATTAAAGTGTCATTATTTATCGATGCTGACAAAGAACAAATAGACGCCGCTGTAAAAGTCGGCGCGCCATATATTGAATTGCATACCGGGTGTTACGCCGATGCCACCAATTCAATCGATCAGCAAAAAGAGCTGCAACGGATCGCAACGATGGCTAAATATGCCCATGATCGTGGCTTAGTGGTTAATGCGGGGCACGGATTACATTTTCACAACGTTGATGCTATCGCGGCAATCCCAGAGATTTATGAGCTTAATATCGGACATTCGATTATTGCGCGTGCATCAATGATTGGACTAGATCAAGCGGTACGAGATATTAAAGCAAAAATGGTGCAAGCAAGAGCAAATAGATAATACGCTATCATTTTAAGCCCAGATTCGTGAGCCAGCCATAGATTGCTTTGGTGGCTGGTTGATAGTTTTCTCGGGCGAAAAACCTTAACTGTCGGTAATTCGAGTGATGTTGTTTCATCGCCAGTGCGTCGCGGTCAGTTAAATGGTCTAGCGGTTGGCTGTGATCGCTTTGGTTCAGATCGAGTATAGGTAGCGCTAATGCCGTTATTTGTTGTGAAAAGAGGGGTTGGCTGTCAGGATATTGCTCGCTCAACTCTTTGGTTGCTTGTTGAGCTGCCGGCTCAGCATTGATCAGCACGATGGCATTAATGGGTTGTAAGTGTTGTTGCACCTGCGCATCGATCAAATACGCCATCTGTTGTCCTTGCGCGATAAGTACTGCGTGTTGATGATGCTCTTTACCCCATGTCATCGCGGCATTGATGCGTTCGACTAACGCCTGTGAATACGCTGTACTTTGTTGCAGTAAATCCGGCGCTGGCGGCATAATAGAGAGGGTCGCCCATCCCACACGGTTAAGCTGCTGACGTAATGGCTCAATATAATCAGGATTGATTACATTGGTTGTTATATCTGGCACCAGAATCGCAATCCCACGGCGCTCTTTCGCCATGTGTTCACGTTGTAATGACAGAAACTTGCCGCTCTTGGTCTCAAGCCATAACACTTCTTCGCTAGGTAATAAGTTGGCTAATGATAACTCACTGCTCGATGGTTCTAGCTGAGCGCCAACGACGGTGCCAGAGAAAAAGGCGACGAAAAATAATGGCGCTAACGAATGTTTTAACATGAATGATTGAGTCCTTTGATGATGCAACTACTTTACCAGCTGGGTCAAAAAGGGCAATCGGCAGTAAATGTTAACGGATGACCTTCAATGGGGTGATCGATACTTAATGTTAATGCATGCAAGTTCAATCGTGGCGACAAATGAACAGCATCGGGTTTACCATAGAAACGATCCCCAAGAATTGGATGGCCTATTTGTTGCATATGTACCCGTAATTGATGGGACCGTCCTGTGATTGGCGTGAGCTCCATCAGGCAAGTGTTTTTTTGGCGCTCAAGTACTTGCCAATGAGTTAGCGAAGGTTTGCCCACACCGTGATCGACTATTTGTAACGGTCGATTAGGCCAGTCACAAATTAAAGGTAAATCGACGCTACCGGTATCACTTGATGGCTGACCCAATACACGTGCTAGATATTTTTTGGATGTCGTGCGTGCTTGAAATTGTTTTGATAAACTACTTTGAGCAGCCTTATTGAGCGCAAAAAGCATGATGCCTGAGGTGTCCATATCAAGGCGATGGACCACTAATGCGGTAGGTAATACACGCATCAGGCGCGTTGTGGCACTATCACGATGATGAAGTTCACGTCCCGGAACCGACAACAGTGCGCTTGGTTTATCGATAACAACGATGTCATTATCTTGATAGATGATTGATAGCCACGGGCTAGTTGGCGGGTTATAAACAAATGCCACAAAAATACCTTTGTAAAATGGGTTGATACAGCGTTATTGTAACGATTTTATCATGATTGACAAAACCCTATTAAGAGATTTATTGATTGGCCGATAAATAACTATCGGTTCAGACTTCAACCAGACAAGGTAATACTATTGATGTCAAAAATACAATTTATGCTGACGGTGCTTGCGCTCACTTTTATTGCGCCCGCCTTCTGTGAAGAGGAAGACAGGGTTATTCAGCTGTATTCACAGCGAGAATTACTGGCGTTAATCGCAGATAACACCCATTTACAACGGGTGAAAATGGATCAGTGTCAATTGGTCGAAGATATAAAAGCTCGCGCGGAAATCGTTAAGCTGCCAAGTTACCAGTATCTTTATGGTGATATGTTGGCTTATGGCGTTTGTGTACCGCGCGATGCCCAATATGGTGTCTATATGATGGAACAAAGTGCGCACCAAGGCTTAATCGAAGCGATAGAGCAACTTGGACGTTACTATCATACCGGTAAATTCTTTCAGCCTGATCTCAAGCGTGCAATTCGGTACCTGACGGAGGCGGCTAGCTTAGGTAATGTCAACGCACAATTGAGGCTTGTTACAATATTAGCGGATGAAAAAGGAAGTCCCGTCGATTATGAAAATGCCTATCACTGGTTACATAATTCGGTAATTGCTGATCAGGAGAAGCGCATGACGGCGAATCAATTACTGACCAGATTAGCCACAATTATGCCAAAAAGTGTCGTCGAACGTGCTAAACGCCCATTATTAAAATAGTTATTTCGCTATTCATGATTCATTTTTAGGCAGTATCGGTTAAATCTGTTATACTGCCGCCAATTTTTCAATGATGACGATAATTAATGTCTAAAAACTTTACTGCCGGTCAAGATCCACATTTTGAACGCGAACAACAAAAATACGATAATCCAATTGCTTCTCGCGAGTTGATTCTTGAACTGCTAAAAAATTCTGACGCGCCGCTTAAGCGTGAGCAAATTGCAGAAGCTTTTGGTATCACTGATGATGATTCCTTAGAAGGACTTCGTCGCCGTTTACGTGCGATGGAGCGTGACGGTCAAGCTGTCTACATTCGCAATGGTAGCTACGGCTTACCTGAGCGTATGGATTTGATGAAAGGTCGAATCATAGGGCACCGTGATGGTTTTGGTTTTTTCCGCCCTGAAGAAGGCGGTAAAGATTTATTTGTCGATCAAAAACAAATGCATACCGTATTTCACGGCGACACAGTTTTAGCACAACATTCGACATTTGGTCGCGGTAAACGCGATGCACGTATCGTACGTGTGGTTGAATTTGGCAAGACTCAATATGTAGGTCGATTTTTTGTTGACGGTGATATTTCATTTGTTGTGCCGGATGAAGCACGAATCGCGCAAGACATTATTGTGCCGAACGAGTGCGTTAACGGTGCTCGCAATGGTCAGGTTGTTATCGTTACTATCACCAAGCGTCCAAGTCGTCATCAGAGTCCACTGGGTACTATCTCAGAAGTGATGGGTGATGAAATGGATCCTGGTATGGAAATCGAGATGGCGTTGCGTAATCACGATTTACCACATCAATTCTCTGAGCAAGTGAATCAAGAAATTGCTCACCTTACCGAAGAAGTACCTGAAAGCGCAAAAGAAGGTCGTATTGATCTGAGAAAACTGCCGTTAGTAACTATCGATGGTGCCGACGCGCGTGATTTTGATGATGCTGTTTATTGTGAAGCGAAGAAAAGCGGCGGCTGGCGTTTATGGGTCGCAATTGCTGATGTTAGTAGTTATGTGAAAATGGGTACGGCACTCGATGATGAAGCGCTTGAGCGTGGTAATTCGGTGTACTTCCCTGCGAACGTGATTCCGATGTTACCTGAAGTGTTGTCAAACGGCCTGTGTTCATTGAACCCTAAGGTTGATCGTTTATGTATGGTTTGTGAAATGACCATCAGCGCGGTTGGTAATCTATCGGGGTCTAAATTCTATCCGGCAGTAATGAACTCACACGCACGCTTTACCTACGATAAGGTTGCCGCCATTCTTGATGGTGATAAAGCATTACGTGAAGAATACGCGCCTCGCGTACCAGAATTAGAAGAGTTACATCGTCTCTATTCAACGTTAAATGCACGTCGCTTAGATCGCGGTGCGATTGCGTTTGAAAGTAGTGAAACTCAATTCGTGTTCAATGAACAACGCAAGATTGATAAGATCGTGCCATTAGTGCGCAACGATGCTCATAAGATGATTGAAGAATGCATGATCTTAGCGAACGTAGCATCGGCTAAGTTTGTTGAAAAGCACGAAGGTGTTGCGCTGTTCCGTGTTCATGACACGCCTGGTGATGACAAATTACTTAACTTCCGCGCATTCCTTGGCGAGTTAGGATTAGAACTGAGTGGTGGCACTAAGCCGAAACCAGCGGATTACGCTAAATTACTTGAGAAAGTGAAGGTTCGTGATGACAGTGAATTGATTCAAATTATGCTGCTCCGCTCGATGAAGCAAGCGGTATACGCACCAGAAAACGAAGGTCACTTTGGTTTAGCGCTAACACACTACAGCCACTTTACCTCGCCAATTCGTCGTTACCCAGATTTGATTTTACATCGTACAATTAAATCATTATTGGTTAAAACCAAGAAAGTGAGTAAGGAAGAAGGCAAGAAGATTGGTGCTTATCCTTATGAAGCAGCGCAAGTGTCTAACTTGGGCGAGCATTGTTCGATGACTGAGCGCCGTGCTGATGACGCGACTCGTGATGTGGCTGACTGGCTCAAATGTGAATATATGCTTGAGCACGTAGGTGACACATTTGCTGGTACCATTAGTACCGTTACTAGCTTTGGTTGTTTCGTCCGTCTTGATGACGTCAATATTGAAGGTCTATTGCATATCAGTGCATTGGCTGAAGATTACTATCACTTCGACCAAGTAAAAGCACGTCTTGTGGCAGAACATAGCAATGTTACTTACCACATGGGTGATCGCATTGAAGTTAAAGTTGCCTCGGTAAATCTTGATGATAAGAAGATTGACCTGACGTTAAGCGACTTTACACCGAAAAAACGTCGCCCTAGTCGTGGTAAAAGCGAGCAAGGCGATAAATCAAATAAACGCTCTAGTGGTGCTAAGAAAAGCTCAGATAAATCTAAGCCAGGTACTAAGAGAAGCAGCACTAGCAAAACACGGGCTAATAAGAACAGCCGTAAAAAGAAAGAACAAGGTAACAAATAAGCAATGAGTAAGCATGATTTATTGTTCGGCATTCACAGTATTGAAGCCGTACTAAATAACGAACCAGAACGTATCCTTGAAATATTTGCGTTAAAAGGTCGCGACGATAAACGAATGAACGAAGTGATCACTCTGGCCAGGCGTCACGGTGTTAGTGTGTCATTTGTGGCAAAGAAAACCTTGGAAGATCGTGCCGAGGGCGAATCTCATCAAGGGATTATTGCTAACGCCCGTACAGCACGCGTTAAAACAGAAGCGGATCTCGATGAGATAATCGCAGCTAACGACCAACCATTCTTGTTAATACTCGATGGTGTGACCGATCCACATAACCTTGGCGCGTGTATTCGTAGTGCTGATGCGGCTGGTGTTCATGCCGTTATTGTCCCTAAAGACAACGCTGCATCGCTAACTCCTGTTGTGCGTAAAGTTGCCTGTGGCGCAGCTGAGACAATGCCATTGATCCAAGTGACTAACTTGGCGCGCACCATGCGTGAAATTCAACAGCAAGGTATCTGGATTTTCGGCACCGCTGGTGAAGCCGACAAAGCGGTTTTTGATACTCCGCTAACTGGACCAATCGCAATCGTGATGGGGGCAGAAGGTAGTGGTATGCGTCGTTTAACACGTGAGCATTGTGATCACTTAATCTCATTGCCGATGGCGGGTAGTGTTTCAAGCCTAAATGTTTCTGTAACAACAGGTATTTGCTTGTTTGAAGTGGTACGTCAGCGCGGTTTATAATCACTTTTTTACTGCTTTAAAAAGCCGCCAATAAATTTATTGGCGGCTTTTTTGTGCGCTAGTTAACTACTTTTCCTGATATTGAATTATAGCTATTGCGTAAAATGGCTTAGTCGCCTATAATTGCGCTCCAAATTCGGCTATCCATAGTTCCTTGCCCTCATACTGGTCCAGCCGAGCCATGTACGGGCTAATAAACCGTAAGGAAATATAAATGCGTCATTACGAAATCGTATTTATGGTTCACCCTGATCA